>Ga0209934_1000228_pt1 | contig 157645 bp, 135 predicted proteins | sample ThiBiot_750_plan_2_FD_183950 | JGI IMG/M metagenome (GOLD analysis project Ga0209934, IMG submission 183950) | Wastewater bioreactor microbial communities from Cape Town, South Africa - Thiocy_expt_750_plan (SPAdes) | ecosystem: Engineered > Bioreactor > Thiocyanate-remediating >...
TTTTACCAATTAATTTTAAAATATTTTTCGGCAGAACTACAAAAATAATACCTATAGCCCTTATATGCAAACTGTTGTTAAACATATTTTTTTTCAAACCTTTTTTTGAAATTTGAGGGGGAAATGACACAAGAACTCAATCTGAGTCGACCAATCAAGCAAATAGAAAAAAAGTAAAACGATCAGAAAAATACCCGCTAAAGAAAAAACAAACTACAGAAATTCTACTTTGCCGATAGAGATAACAAGAACAAATAAAGATTTAGACATTGCTTTTTTGTTTTAGAAATCGATTTGCTAAATATTTCCGAACCGGCGTATCGTAAAATTTCAAACAGATATAAGCTAAAGCAATACTTCCGACAAGAACTCCGGCTGCACCGGGTAATGATTCCTGGAATGTGAGATTCTCATTCTTCACCCAAGCATAATATAGATATATAAAAGGGTAATGAACCATATATAAGGGATAAGAAATATCTCCTAAGAATCGGCATACGCAAATTGTGTATTTATCGGTCGTTTGCCCCGAAGCTCCTAAATAGACAAGTAGCGGAAAAAATACAACGCAACACAGAGTGTCATATATTCCATTCATCCATAAATGGTCAGCTCCACCGATACGTGGCACAGCTAAAAGGACAACGATAGCAAAACTACATATCCAAAAAGCACCTTTTATATTCTTGGCTGGTTTAAAAATACGAGAAAGCAGCAAACCTGCAGAGAAAGAAAACAACAACCTGAACGACCCTCCGGCAAACTCTGTTCCGTTTAATGAATATCCGACACATATATCTCCTAAAGGTCCCAATATTGCAAATGCCGCCAAGCAACACCCGGTAATAAAAACAAGTAGAGCAAGAACCTTAGTCGAAAACCTGCGAATAAATAAAACATAAAGAACATTACCTATATATTCAAAAAATAAAGACCAACTGGGCCCATTGAGAGGAAACATTTCTCCCAAACCTCGAACCTCGGTTGCAGTAGTAGCAGGAATCAAGAGTGCATTTAATAATGTAGCGATAAACAAAGCCACAATAGTAACTTTAGATACATCCCATACAGAACAGCCTTGAAAGTAGAACATGATTGCTCCAATAATAGCTCCCATCACAACCATTGGATGCAATCGTATAATTCGACGTTTAATAAAATCTTTTACTTTCATTGTTCCCCAACGACCATCATAAGCATAGCCTATAACAAATCCTGACAGTATAAAGAAAAAATCGACAGCTAAATATCCGTGATTGATACGTTGGTCTAAATGACTGGTGGCAAAAGCTTCAAATATATGAAAACAGACAACCATGATAGCGGCGACCCCGCGCAGCCCATCCAGTATATTGTAATGTGGTTTTGTGTCTGCAAATGCAGCCATAGAAATTTGCGTTTTCAGCATAACTTAAAATTCTTATATTTTGGTGTATTCTGGTATTTCAAAAAATAAAACTTACAAAGTAAGCACTTTTTACAGATACTTTAATAATCGACTTATTACCCGGAATAATATTTTCGGATAATAAAACATGTTTTATATTATAAAAATAGATTCCTCAGCTATCATATTATTTGATTATTTTTGTGCAAAATAACACTCAAAACCTGTTTTATGTCTTACAATCAATTAATAAACCCCAAAGGCATTGTCATAGTTGGCGCTTCTGATAACATTTTGAAACCGGGAGGGAGTGTTTTGCATAATATTATAAACGGAACATTCGAAAAAGAGCTATATATTGTAAATTCGAAGGGAGGTATCATACAAGGTATTAAAGCCTATACCAAGGTTGAAGATATACCTCAAGCAGATCTTGCCATTATATCTATACCTGCCAACCAATGTATAGAGACTGTAGACTATCTGGCGAATAAAAAAGGCGTAAAAGCTTTTATTGTATTTTCGGCCGGATTTAGCGAAGAGTCTGAAGAGGGTGCTATCAGAGAAAAACAACTTGTAGAAATTGTAAATAAGGCCGGAGCTATTATGATCGGCCCTAATTGTTCTGGATTTTTCAACACGAATCATCAAAGCATTTTCACTCGTCCTATACCCAGCCTTGATACGAATGGAGTAGATATAATTTCCAGTTCGGGAGGAACAATTACTTATATCATAGAGTCTGCCATGCGTATTGGACTGAGATTTAACTCAGCGTGGTCAATCGGAAATGCTGCTCAGATAGGAATTGAAGATATATTGGAATATTTAGATAAAGAATTTGATCCTGAAACCAGTCCGAAAATAAAACTTCTCTATTTAGAAAAAATTAGTAATCCGGACAGATTTCTTCTTCATTCATCTTCCCTCATCAATAAGGGGTGCAAAATAGCTGCCATAAAATCGGGCAGTTCCACATCCGGCAGTCGCGCAGCATCTTCTCATACGGGAGCAATAGCGAGTTCCGACTCAGCCGTTGAAGCCCTGTTCAGAAAAGCGGGAATTATACGTTGCTACTCACGCGAAGAACTTGCGAACGTTGCAGCAGTATTGACATTAAAGAAAATAAACGGACGAAATCTGGCTATAATTACCCAAGCAGGGGGCCCGGCCGTAATACTAACAGACGCTCTATCAAAAGGGAATATCGATGTTCCTGAACTGGATAAAGACTTGGCAGCCGAACTAAAGAAGCATCTTCTTCCGGGAGCCGCAGTATCTAATCCTATAGATATTATAGGAACAGGAACTGGTGAACACATGGCTACATGTATCGATTTTTGCGAAACATACTTTAAAGAAATAAATGGTATAGCCGTTATATACGGAAACCCCGGAGTAAGCAATGTAGCCGAAGCCTATAATATGCTGGATAAAAAAATAAAGACCAGCAAACTACCGATATACCCGATATTACCATCGGTGATAGCTGCGTCGGAAGAAATGGAAACCTTTGTAAAGAAAGGACATGTCAATTTTACAGATGAATATGCTTTAGCAAATGCTCTCTCTAAAGTTGTTTCCTGGACTCCTCCATCGGTAGGCAAAATAGAAGATATATCTGTTGATATACCCCGTATAAGAACTATTATCAGCAACTCTACTGACGGATATATAGATAGTGAAACGGTTAGGCAATTGTTTGATGCCGCAGGTATTCCTCAGGTGCAAGAATTGGTAACAGCCAATAGGGACGAAGCTATCGCTTTTGCCGACAAAATCGGATACCCAATTGTAGCAAAGTGTGTAGGCCCTATTCACAAATCAGATGTGGGAGGGGTTGTATTAAATATACATTCAGCAAACCATTTATCAATCGAATTTGACCGCTTGATGAAAATAGCCGATGCCACAGCCGTCATGGTACAGCCGATGCTATCGGGGCAAGAACTATTTATCGGGGCTAAATATGAACCTACATACGGTCACATTGTTTTATGCGGGCTGGGTGGAATTTTTGTAGAAATACTGAAAGACGTAGCATCGGGACTTGCACCTTTGAGTTTTGACGAAGCTTCTTCGATGGTACAATCACTAAAAGCATATAAAATAATAAAAGGCACACGTGGACAAAAGGGCTTAAACGAAAAGTTGTTTGTAGAAATCATTGTACGCTTATCGATTATGCTCAGGTTTGCTCCGGAAATAAAAGAGATGGATATTAATCCGCTTTTGGCTAACGAAGAAAGAGTTATAGCCGTGGATGCAAGAATCAGAATAGAAAAATAGCATTGATTATATATAGCGAAGAAGCAGTATCGGCAAAAGTATATCTTGGCTGGTATTGCTTTTTTTGAAAAATCTTTTTATGAAGTACTTTATTATATTTCAGAAATATACTACCTTTATTGCCGACAAAATCTATAGGTATGAAAACGAAGAATTTTGAATAAATAGTAAATATAAAATATAAAGCCGGACATTTCGTTCTCGGCTTTTTTTATGTGCAACAGACAAATATCAAACGCTCAAAAATGAAAGAAGAAAAGAAAATTGTTTTAGGTATTTCAGAAAAGCCTAAACCCGCCCAATGGCTATTATTGAGTATTCAACATCTATTTGCCATGTTCGGAGCAACCGTACTTGTTCCTGCACTCACCGGAATGAGCCCTGCTGTGGCTCTTATCTCGAGTGGTATCGGTACATTGGTATTTATAGCCATCACAAAAGGCAAAGTCCCTTCTTATCTGGGATCATCATTTGCTTTTATCAATCCCATCATAGCTGTAAAAGCTCTGGAACTCGATCCTTCGTCGGGTGTAGGTATGGGAAGTTTCCTTGTAGGTAGTTTCCTTGTGGGGGTTACTTATTCAGTAGTTGCACTTATTATAAACAGAGCCGGAACAAAGTGGTTGATGAAGTTGCTTCCTCCGGTAGTAGTAGGACCTGTGATTATGGTTATCGGGCTTGGACTTGCTGCTACAGCCGTTAACATGGCTACTAACAATCCTGCAGGAGATTATGACCTTACGTATGTGCTCATCGGTTTAGTAACTCTTACCATAACAATTCTTACGGCCATTTTCACACGCGGATTTCTTAGTGTTATTCCTGTATTGGTCGGTATAATTGGCGGGTATGTATTTTCTATTATCTTAGGAGTTGTAGATGTGCAACACGTAGTTGATGCAAACTGGATCGAAATGCCTTCTTTCTCCATCCCATTTGTTCATTATACACCTTCTTTCACATGGAGAGTATTCTTAATGATGGTTCCTGTTGCTATCGTTCCTATCGCTGAGCATATCGGACATCAGCTTGTTTTGAGTAAAGTAGTTAGCAAAGACCTGATCAAAGACCCGGGGCTAGATCGCTCTATGCTGGGCGACGGGGTAGCCACTATGATAGCTGCTACATTAGGAGGACCACCGAATACTACTTATGGTGAAAATATCGGTGTTTTAGCTATAACTCGCGCTTTCAGTATTTATCTGTTTGTAGGAGCTGCAATCTTTGCTATTATGTTTGGTTTTTGCGGTAAGATATCAGCTTTGTTATCTACTATCCCTACTCCGGTAATGGGTGGAGTTTCTATCCTCTTGTTCGGTATAATAGCCTCCAGCGGGCTACGTATGCTTGTGGAAAACAAAGTAGACTTTAGCCGTAAGCGCAATCTTATTATATCTTCTGTGATACTTGTTATTGGTATCGGAGGTGCAGCAATACATATCGGCAAAGTATTTTCTTTGGAAGGAATGGCACTGGCTTCTATAATCGGGGTTGTACTTAACCAAGTATTGCCAGGCAAACAGGTTGTAGATTTTGATGAGATGTTTAAAGATTAAATAATTACATTTATAAATAATAAAGGCTGCAAAAATGCAGCCTTTATTATTATATATATGCTTAACAAAACTTATTCTTTATAATAAATATGTTTTACCCTGCTAGAGATAGAAGTTAGTATCTCATAAGGGATTGTATTTATTTCTTTAGCCAAATCTACGACAGATGGATTTTCCCCAAAGATGACTACCGAGTCTCCTTCTTTCACATCTACTCCGGTAACATCGATCATTGATAAATCCATACAAATATTTCCAACAATAGGCACCATGTGTCCATTCACCAATACCTTACCAACTCCATTACCAAACTGACGACTAAGTCCGTCGGCATATCCGATACGGATAGTTGCTATTGTGGCATCTTTATCGAAATGACCTTTACGCCCATAACCAACAGTTTCTCCGGCCTTGATATATTTGATTTGTAGAATGGTGGTCTTCAAGGTACATACGTTACGAAGTCCGTTCAAACCACTTGCACTTACTCCATAAAGACTTATACCCAGCCTCACCATATCCATTTGCTCGTTGGGGAAACGTTCTATCCCTGCCGAATTAAGGATATGTTTCATTACCTGATAATGGCAGTTCTTCTCTATTTCTTTCGTTATTTTCTTAAAGGTTTTGATCTGATCTACTGTAAAATTATCAAAGTTCCAACTCTCACTTGCCGCTAAATGAGAGAAAACAGATTGGATACGTACTCCTGTTTGCGACTTAATACGCTCCATCAATTCAGGAATATCTTCTTCTGTAAATCCTAACCGATGCATTCCTGTATCTATTTTTATATGTATCGGATAATTTGTAATTCCCTGCAATTTGGCTTCCTTTATAAAAGCATCCAATATTCTGAAATTATACACTTCGGGTTCGAGCGCATACATCGCCAATTCTTCAAATCCCCCTACTTCGGAGTTGAGAACAATGATAGGAACTTTTATTCCTTGTTTTCTCAAGAATACGCCTTCTTCTGCAACTGCAACAGCCAGATAATCGCACTTATGATACTGCAACGTTTTTGCTACCTCTGTCGCTCCTGTACCATAGCCATCGGCCTTAACCATACATACCATTTTGGTTTTAGGATTCAGCCTTGATCTATAAAAGTTATAATTGTGAACGATTGCATCTAAATCTATATCGAGCACTGTTTCGTGCGTTTTCACCTCCAGCAGTTTATTTATACTCTCGAATGAGAAACTACGTGCCCCTTTCAGCAAAATAAACATATCATGAAAATCGCTCCATATATTCGAATGGATAAAATCATTGGTCGTATTGAAGAAGTGCATTTCACCATTCTTAAACAATTCCTTATATGTAGAAATTTCTTTACCGATACCGATAAGTACATCTATTTTTTTATTCAACACCAGATTAGATGCCAAATAATACAGTTCTTTAGGTACTAACCCCGACTGTGGAATATCTGATATTATAAGCACCTTTCTCTTTTGGCTATCCGTTGCCCTTTGAGCCAGAAAGTCAAGAGCAATTCCCAAAGAGTTTATATCAGAATTGTATGTATCATTTATCAGTATTGTATTATTTTTTCCTTGACGTACATCAAGACGCATTGCAACAGGCTCAAGACCGGCCATACGCTGATTTATATCGGGTAAAGACAAGTGCAAATAGATGGCAGTAGCCAATACATGGATAGCATTTTCGATAGCTGCATTATCAGCAAAAGGAATCGTAAACTGAGAGGCCATTCCCAGTATAGAATAATGAATGGTCGTACAATTTCCGAGCTTCTCAACTTTCATTATATGCAATGGGCTTTTGTTAGATCCCTTGCGAGACCATGTCAGGCGTTTGTGAGAAAGACAGGCTATCTCCATACATTCGTCTACAAGCTCATTCTCTTCTTCACAAATAATGACATCGCAGTTTATAAAAAGCTCCAGTTTCTCGAGACATTTTTGTTTCATAGATTTGAAACCTTCCTGATGAGCCTGTCCGATATTGGTAAATATACCAATAGTAGGATTTATAATCGCCTCGAGCTTTGCCATCTCCTCAGGTTGAGATACCCCTGCTTCAAATATGCCCAACTGTGTATGGCTATTCATCTGCCAAACAGAAAGAGGTACACCAATTTGAGAATTATAGCTCCGAGGAGAATGCGTAATATTAAAATCATGATGAAGGACTTGATAAAGCCACTCCTTCACCACTGTTTTACCGTTACTTCCTGTAATACCAATAACAGGCACATTAAACTGATTGCGATGATATGCGGCTAGACGTTGAAGAGCAAATAGCGTATTTACCACTACAAGAAAGTTTGCATCTTCATATTCTTCCCACTCGGGTTGTAAATCAGATACTACAAAGTTACGAACGCCCAGCTCATAAAGCTCGGAGATATACCGATGTCCATCATTATTCTTAGTCTTAAGGGCAAAGAATAATGTTTCGTCGGGAAAAAAGACCTGACGGCTGTCAGTAAGTAGAATACTAATGGCAGTTTCGTTCAGATCGGTTGGCATAGCATCAATTATCTTAGCTACCTGATATATAGAATATTTCATTCTTCTTTTTTAATTAAGATCTGTTTTCCAAATCCACAATTTCTTGTTCGCAACAAATGTATGGATATTTCTTATTGAAGGCTTTCAACTTTAACAAAGTTTGCCTTAAAAAATGCTTATAATCATCACTTTGGTTATTTATAGGCCTATGATTCAGAGCCTGATATATTTTTTGCCATTCCTTTATTATAGGGGGAGCTTCTTCATCAAAATATGTCTCTGACAATCGTTGCCAGATATATTTAATTGCTATTTGATTCGGATGGGTCATGTCTTCATCATAGAATCGATAATCACGTAATTCATCCAAAACAATCTCATAAGAAGGGAAATAATACAAACCTTCTAGCATACTACAAATTTTATCTACAGCCAAAAGCAAAGTAGATTTGCTCAACTGGTTATCATGGGCTCCATCTTTGAGGTGACGAACAGGACTTACCGTGAACACTATTCGCAACGATGGATTTATTTTTCTCAAATCCTTTACCAAACCTTCCCACTCTGCTAAAATATCTTCAACAGAAAGACGAAAACGTTCGAATTCAGCAGCAGGCAGCTTATGGCAATTACCGACTATCATATTCTCTTTCAAAGATCGAAAGACATACGCTGTTCCAAATGTAACAAAAAGAACATCGGCCTTGCGAATATCATTTGATCCATTCATCAAACTGTGGTTTATCCCTCGCAGGCATTTATCCTTATCTACATCTGAAAAAGACCCATGATGCCAAAAACTTTGATAAAGTCCTTTATATTCAAAAATTTCTTTTTCTGTAAATACCTTTTGATCGATAAGCAACCTCAAAGCCTGACTAATGGATAAGGGATTGTAGAGAATCCCGAAAGGATTGAGATTTGTATTGAATTTATTTTCCAAAAACAACCTACCCATATTCTCAGCAAAACAAGAGCCAAATATCATGATATGACTCTTATGAGATATCTTAAAGTCTGACGCTGGAATTTCTATTTTTGTTCTGAAGTCCATATTTTAAAAACACTACTAAACACAAGTAAAGGTAAAAAGATTGCATGGAATTATTCGAAACTTTATCTTAAAGTTTCATCGTATTTTTTAATTCATACATTTACAGACAAAAAAAATTACAAGCAACATATACCTGTAATTTTTCCTTCTTCAATCTCTCGTCATACAGACGATAAATATGCTATTCTTATATCAGATAACTCCCCGCATACGGTCTTCGAATGCCGAAAGGGAAGCCTTCGCTCCTTCGCCCATTGCTATTATAATTTGCTTAAATGGCACAGTTGTAACATCTCCTGCTGCATAAACGCCGGGTATGCTCGTACGGCAATGAGTATCGATGGCTATTTCTCCAAAACGATTCACGTCCACCAAGTCTCTAAAAACAGAACTATTAGGAGCCAATCCAATCTGCACAAATATGCCGTTCAGCTTGACGATACGTTCGTCACCAGTAGTACGGTCTTTGACTTTTATTCCGGTAACCTTCTCGTCACCGATTACCTCTGTTGTTTGGGTATTCAGTATGATCTCTACATTAGGGAGGCTTTTGGCTTTTTCTTGCAAAATCTTATCAGCCTTAAGTTCTTCTGCATATTCAAAGAGAGTTACCTTAGTGCAAATACCCGCAAGATCTATTGCGGCCTCTACTCCCGAATTTCCTCCGCCTACAACAGCTACTTCTTTACCTTTATAGAATGGTCCATCGCAATGAGGACAGAAAGCAACTCCTTTTCCTATATAATCCGATTCGCCGGGTACATTGAGTTTTCTCCAACTCGCCCCTGTAGCTATTATCACAGCGGGAGTAATTATCTTTTCTCCGCCTACAACGGATATTGTTTTTTTACCATCAATCAACTCTACTTTCTCTACCTTTCGATGCTCGAGTATATCCACAGGATAATCTTGCAAGTGTACTTTGAGGTTGTTCGACAGCACTTCACCTGTTGTCTTGGTAACAGAAATCAGATTTTCTATTCCTACTGTTTCCTTTACTTGTCCTCCTATGCGTTCAGCCAACAAGGCCACCTTTAAACCTTTACGAGCCGAGTAAATAGATGCTGCAACTCCTGCGGGGCCTCCACCTATTACAGCTACATCATACTCTCTGACTGTTGAATTATTATCTGCCACTTCTTTACTTCCATACTGATCTTCCAGTTTGGATAATAATTCACCGAATTCACCACGACCTACATGAATCAATTTACCATCAGCAAATAGAGCAGGAACTCCTTGCAGTTTAAGAGCATCAACCTCTTCCTGATTTATCGCTCCATCTACCATCTCGTGATATATCTCAGAGTTGAGAGTAGCCATAACATTAAGTGCCTGAACAATATCAGGACAATTGGTACACGTCAGCGATACATAAGTAGTAAGATGTATAGGCCCCCGAAGAGCTTTAACTCTGTTTACAACAAATTCGTCAGGGATATTCTTACCCTTGCCATCGCTGTTCAGTATAGCCAATAATAAAGAGGTAAACTCATGTCCGTTAGGTACTCCCCTGAATTTAATACGTGTATCTTCTCCATTTTTCAATAAAGAGAACTCGAGCCCTTCACCTTTATTAATCTGACAGGAAATATTATCGGAACAAGAAGCCACATCATCGAGAAGATCGACAAGTTCACGATAGGAGTCATGTTGGTCGAAAGCAGTAATATTTAATGTATACTGATTTTTCAGTTCAGAGAATATCGAGCGTAATTGTTCTTTAAAAGATGAATCTAACATGTATTTTATTTTTAATTAGGTTGATTTAAAAACCGGCTTTGTTAAGCCGGTCTGCAAATTTGAATATTAAATCTTACCAACCAGATCTATACTTGGCTTGAGTGTTTCTTCTCCTTTTTTCCATTTAGCAGGACAAACTTCACCATCGTGTGTTGCTACAAACTGAGCAGCTTCTACCTTGCGAAGCAATTCGTCTGCATTACGACCAATTCCATTGTCATGGATTTCGGCAATCTTAACTTGTCCCTCAGGATTTAGAAGGAAAGTACCTCTATATGCCATTCCTTCCTCCTCGATCATCACGCCAAATGCACGGCTGAGTACTCCTACGGTATCAGCTAACATCGGATATTTGATCTTGCGAATACTTTCGGATGCATCATGCCAAGCTTTATGCACAAAATGTGAGTCTGTACTTACAGAATAAACCTCTACACCCATTGCTTGCAGTTGATCATATTTGTCAGCCACATCAACAAGTTCTGTTGGGCACACAAAAGTAAAATCGGCAGGATAGAAAAAGAAGATTGCCCACTTCCCTTTTACATCTTCATGCGTTACTGTCTTAAAAGCTCCATTGTGATAAGCTTGTACTTTAAATTCCGGTAATTGTAAATTAATAATAGGCTTCATAATAAATTTCATTTATATTTAAATTATACTTATATTTTTTATCTATACATCGCAAAGATATATAGTTTTTATTTATACACAAATATATTTCAATAGAATTTATCTATAAACCTATTCCTATCCTTCCGATGATAGAATATTGGAATTGATTGTACAACGATGGATGTAGATTGAAGTACTTATAGTCTTTGTGTGGATAATTAGAAAGGGGGAAAATTACTCAGAGTGTATAACAAAAAGTTACACTCATAAAATAAATATAATAAAACACATTAAGGAAATATCCGAATTACGAATCCGAAGAAACAAGGGTATCTTTATTTTACAAACAAGATATTATTCTTTTGACATTTCTTCTAAATAATAAGTTGAGTTAGGAATACTATCTGGAAATATGTTTTCCATATCATATTTTCCGATTTCAGATCCTAGTTCTTTTGATTTTAGTAAATAGTATAAAGCTAAACATTTAGTCTTATTATCTAAACTATCTATTGGTACATTTTCAGTAAGGGTCAATGTTCTAAAAACATCATAATATGCATCCGGATAATCATATTTATTAGCCATCTTTATTGCATAATAACAAAAATCCTGAAGTCTTTCTTCTGAAAAATAATGAGCTCTTACTTCACTGTATGCAAATTCATCATTTTCATTCAAGGCTTTATCTATTAAGCTGCGTAGTGTCTTTTCATCCTTAATAGAAGATGAAGGGACTTCACAACTATAAAACAGTAGGCAAAGGCTAAATATCACACCTATTTTTCTCATATCTACTTCCTTATCTCCATGTTATGAAATAAAGGTAATATAAATAATATAAGATGTATACGAAAAGAGAGAGAAAAATAGATTCTGTGGAGTACCTTTCTTTAGGAAGTTTCAAGCTATTAGATTTCAAACCTATATAAAAAAGAAAAGGTTGTCGTCCCGACAGTCAACTTCTCTTTTACTTCTTATTGTATATCAGCCAATTACGTTTAGTCATTTTTGAGATATATACAAAAAAATATACACAAAGGCGGTTAATACCATAAATTTTATTAGGTAAATCATATATAGAGCAAAACCTTTCAAACAGTCTATAACTCATTTGATTAAAGAGTATCAGAATATACAGACTATATAAAGATTAAAATCTATACATGATCGTGTACAAAACTACAAAAATATTCAGATACATATATCAATTTATATCTTTTTATCCGTTTTATTATTGTGCTATCAAAAACATAGAAAAAGATAGTCTTCCTTTTAATACGTCATACCTGTTGTAATACAAGAATAAGTCTATTAAAATATTTTACCTCATCGTACTACATCTAAAACAAACTACTCACTATAAGGAAAATAAGAGGGTGGGCATGACCTTATTTGCGTATTCCATATATATATTTTGGGTCTATTTTACGAAGTCTCACATTCTTAACATCTAATCCCGAAGAAGGGGATATAACCCACCATTCATGGACTGATAAACAGCACATTAAAAAGCTATGGATTCAACATTAATCAACAATCACAACCATTATCTCATTAGAGAAAATCATATATAAAGCAGAAACTCCTTAAAAGAAATTTAAAATAAATAGCTCTAAATAAAAATATACAAAATGAAGAAAAGTTTCTAACTTCAGACTTTAAGTACAATAATATAAGTAATGAAAGCTATTTATTTGAACATTTTGAGAATTCATATTTGCATGATTGGGGATGCCTATAAAGGATATTCACAATTATGGAATGTTCAAATAATTCCTATCACTTACTTAAAAGACTTAATAAAGAACTGAAAAGTATCTTATTATACATTATCTTTGGTCATAAAGAGAAAGGTAGAAGTATCCTATATAACAAAAAAGGTATCCTATTTAACACATAAAAATCATACACAAGCGAAAAAAGTCATATTAAAAAGAAAGACATAAAATACATATCACTAACATTAAGACACTTACAATATATACTGACATAAAAAAGTCATATAACTTTAAAGTAATTATTTTTTTTATTTTTCATTTTTATAGTTTTGTATAAGTGAAATACACATAGCCCAAAACAATTAACACTTAATATCTAACGATCTCTTAATTTTAACTATGAATAATACATTTACGACATTATTAGGACTTCTGAATGTAAAACACACTCATTCCTATTCTTCGCGTTTATATAACGAACATCCACATAAATACAACTTATATGGATTATCTAAAATGCTTTCTGATTATAATATTGAAAATATTGGGATAAAGGTTAATAATAAAGAAGAAGATATTTTTAACCTCGAAGTTCCGTTTATAGCGCATGTTGGCAGTGGTTTCGCTATTGTGGAAGAGATTGCCAATTCGAATGTAATATATCTTTGGAACTCAAAAAAAGTAAAAATTTCAATTGATAGGTTCGTCAATATGTGGTCAGGTGCAACTTTGATTCTTGAAGCTAATAAGTCCTCGATTGAGCCAAATTATTATAAACATATAAAGGAAGAATTAGTAATAAATACTCAAAAATTCTTGTTATTATTGTTCTCAATAATTCTAGTATTTATTGGTTTTATTCAAAATCAAATTTACCAAAGCGTCTATCTCATAATTATTCTATGTCTAAATCTTATTGGAGCTTATGTAGGATATCTACTTGTCCTTAAAAGAATAAAAACACATAGTAATCAGGCAGATAAAATATGCTCTTTGTTCTCTCAAAATGACTGTAATGATGTATTAGAGTCCCCAGCTGCCAAATTTATGAATATAATAGGGTGGAGCGAATTAGGACTTAGCTATTTCTTATCCAACACTTTTATAATTCTATGCACACCAAAACTTTTACCCTATTTCATTGTCATCAACATCTGTGTTTTACCCTACAGCTTTTGGAGTATATGGTATCAAAAATTTAAAGCTAAATCATGGTGCCCGCTATGCTTGATTGTTCAAATTCTCTTTTGGTCTCTATTTGTTGTAAGTCTCATATTTAATCTTATACAAATACCAGATTTTTATGCAGTTAATATCATATCTATAGGTCTTATCTATGGATTTCCTTTTCTTATTATAAACTTAGTCTTGCCTATACTATCTGAAGGACAAAAAACAGTTAAAGTAACACAAGAACTTAATAGCGTCAAAGCAAATGAAAATGTGTTTTTAGCTCTATTAAAAGAACAACCTCATTATGAGGTAAATAAACAAACATCAAGGATTCTATTAGGAGATCCTAGTTCAAAGAATATGCTTACTATTCTTACGAATCCACATTGTGAACCTTGTGCGAGAATGCATACACGGATAGAAAAATTATTGGACGAAGTTGGAAATAAGTTCTGTGTACAATACATACTTTCTTCATTTGATGAAAGTCTTGAATTAAGTAATGAATTTTTTCTTTATATAAATAACAGTAAAACAGCAAAAGAACGAGACAAAATTTATCATGAATGGTTTAGTGGTGCAAAATACCAGAAAGAAGTTTTTTTTAAGAAACATAATTTTGTTTTTAATGGTATGAGTGAGGAATATAAACGGCATAAAATATGGAAAGAAAATGCGAAACTAGCCGCGACACCGACCTTAATATTTAATGGGATAGAATTGCCCAGTGATTACTTTCAAAATATTGAATATTTAAAGTATTTTGTTGATGTATATATTAAAGAATCCATCTGAAAAGCATGGTCAGACAAACTGTTTAAAAGGAAAAAACTAGCAAACTTAAATTATGCAAATACCTCAAATAATACATCAAATTTGGTCGGGTATTGATGAGCCTCTTCCTAAATATTTTGAACTGTTAGGTGATACATGGAAAGAACATCACCCTACATGGAAGTATATATTTTGGGATAATCAGAAGATGAATAAATTTGTACAGAAACATTATCCTCAACTTTGGGATACATATAATAGCTTTCAATACAACATTCAACGATGGGATGCTGTACGTTATTTGATATTGAACAAATTTGGAGGAATGTACGTAGACTTTGACTATGAGTGCCTTGAGACTCACAACATATTGTTTGAGGGGCAAAAATGTTGTTTTGCGTCTGAACCTGTAGAAGGAGGAAGTGAGTTAGAAGGAGAAAAGTACTTATTTAACAATGCATTAATGGCTTCTATCCCTAATCACCCTTTTATAAAAGCAATAATAGAATTCATATTCTCTTATAAAAGGAGTGAAAGGATTAAATATAATTATCAAAAAGGATTTGAAGTATTAGTAACAACAGGACCTATAGCTCTAAACAGATTATATCAAGAATATAGAAAAAAAAACTCTATATACCTGATTCCATCCAAATATGTTACCCCTATAACATCAAATGAATCTCGACAAATTTTATTGGGAAATATGTCAGATGAAGACGTAGAAAATAAGCTTCAAGACGCCTTCTCTATTCATTATTATTTTAGTGAATGGATGATCACTGAAAGTTAAAGATACCATACAAAAAACTATTGTTAAGTTGTAGAGCAATAGTTAATCTTAAATTATTTCTACAACATTATTTAAATTTATTAATCATGAAAAAGTTAGACAAACTAAAACTAAAAGGATTTTTTAAGATGAGTGAAGTAGACATGAAAAACATTATTGGAGGGTATAAAGCGAACTGCGAAGATGAAACTGCAAGTGGAGCTTGCTTAGGTAAAAATGCAGGGGATACTTGCTGTACAACATCAAGAAAAAACGGAAGTTGTACCTATATGCCTGTTTCAGGTTTAATTTGCTATTGGAAGTAATTTGTAATATTAAAGGGAAGAGGAACAGGTTTCCTTTTCCCTTAATTGACGAATTCTGTTAAAAGTATTCTTTATTAAAAGGCAAATAACAAGCGAACTTAAAAAATAATATATGAAAAATATTAGAATAATTTATCTTAGCCTTTTTATTGTCGGGTTACTATCTAACTGCCAAAACACTAAAAAAGAGACAGACCTTCCCAAATCAACTATTAAAGGGTATTTGAAGGGTATTCTACCTGAGAACAATGATTTGAAAATAACAATATCCAATTCGATTACTGGAGACAGAATAATATATCAACTTCCTATTGATTCTACAGGCGATTTTTCTCTAGAGATACCTCTTACTTATTCTACTTTAGCAGGAATCGAATCAAAATATTTTGATAATAGTTTTATCTATTTGTCTCCTAATAAAACAAGCCATCTTAATATTAATATTGATAAAAACAATCAAAGTTCTATACAAATTATTGATGATATTAGTATGTCTGCTTACGAACGCTCTTACTTTTATAAGAAAATGTTAAACATACTGATGAATACATCTCTTAGTCAAGGAATCAACTCAGTATTAGAGCCTATCGTTTATCAACAATATATGACCAAACAAATAGAGGAAATTCTATCTACGATAGATGGGGATACTATTTTGCCTACTCAAGGTAAAAGTATTCTTAAGAATGAGTTGAATCTATTTTATACGCAAGTTGCTCTTATGAGATATAAATCTTACATGAGCTTGATTGTAGAAAATAAAGAGTTGGAGGAAAAAGAAATAAAAGAGCCAGAAATATCTTATTATTCTTTTTTGAAGAAAATAAATCTAAGTGATTCCACTCTTTTTTCAACCACATATTACCATATCTTATTACATGATATTCTTCAATATCCAGTATTTGGAGTTCAAGCAGTTGATGAGACATCTCCTTCTTTATGGATAAATAATGTGAAAGAAAAACTACAAGAAGTTGTTGGTGAAAAGCAAAATTTGTTTTATGATATGCTATTAGCGAACTCGTATAGCAACCAGCTTAATCAAATGCACCCTTTTAGCAAAAAACAGATTGAGAATATCCAATCTTATTACAAAGAGGGCAATATTGGCAAAATTTTACTTTCAGAAAACCATAAGGTCAACATACTGTTAGATGAAGATATAAAGCAAAATATTACAGCGCCTGATTCTACAAAATCAAGCACAGAAAAGCAAAATTCAGATCAAGCCGAATTGTTTATGAAGCATATATTTGATAAGTATAATGACAGAATTATTGTTTTAGATTTTTGGGCGACATGGTGTGGCCCCTGTCTCAAATCAATAGATGAAATTAAACCATATAAAAAAGATCTCGTTAAAAAGGGTATTGTTTTTGTCTATGTAACCACTGAGTCTTCTCCACCTAAGACATGGGAAATAATGAAAAAAGATATAGAAGGAGAACATTATTATGTCAATGAGCAAACATGGATAGAGCTACTCTCATACTATGAATTTAAGTCTATACCCAATATTTTAGTTTTTGATAAAAACAATAAAATGCATAAAAGAATTGATGGATACATAAAAAATGACAAGAGATTAGTAAATTCTTTAAATAAATTATTTTAATAGTATATTATCTTTTAGCTTTCCATATATGGTAAATAAATTCTTCCCTAACTATAAACAACTCGATGCCATGGATTGTGGTCCTACTTGTTTACGTATGATTTCCAAATACTATGGACGTAGTTTTTCTATACAATATCTTAGGGAAAAGAGTTTCATTACCCGTGAAGGAGTTTCGATGTTGGGCATAAGTGATGCTGCCGAAGTTATTGGCTTTCGTTCCAATGGCGTAAAAACAACTTTTGATCAACTGATCTCAGAAAAGCCCTTTCCTTGTATTCTGCACTGGAATCAGAACCATTTTATCGTATGTTATGATATAAAAAAGAAAAGAAATGATGACTATAAGATAAAGATATCAGACCCTGTCGGAGAGAAATATACATTGGACAAAGCCGGATTCCTCAAATGTTGGACAAGTTCTCGTCTGGAGGGAGAAGATACTGGTACAGCCCTGCTGCTGACTCCTACCCCTGATTTTTACATTCAAAATGATGGCTTAGAAAAAACAAATAAGAGTATCTATTATTTTCTGGAGTATCTTCGCCCATATAGATCTCAAATCATACAGCTCATAATTGGACTGCTAGCAGGAAGTGCGCTGTCTCTTATCCTGCCATTCCTTACACAAGCCGTAGTAGATCAGGGAATCAACAATAACAACGTGAGTTTTATTACATTAGTCTTAATAGCCCAACTCATACTATTTATTACTCAACTGGCTGTAGAATTTATCCGTAATTGGATTACACTTCATGTGAACAGTCGTATAAGCATATCACTCATATCTGATTTCTTGTCTAAACTGATGAAGCTACCACTCCGCTTTTTCGACACAAAGAATGTGGGAGATATCATGCAGCGCATCGGAGATAATGACCGTATCAAATCATTCCTTACAGGTTCTACACTCACGACTTTATTCTCATTTGTAAACTTCATCATGTTTGCCTTCATTCTCGCATTTTACAGTTTTGCAATATTAGGTGTTTTTATTTTGGGTAACTCTTTATATATTTTGTGGATACTCATATTTCTAAAATATCGTCGCAAATTGGATATGGCTCGCTTCTCCCAAGCCTCAGCAGAGCAGAGCAACTTGGTTCAGATTGTAACCGGTATGCAGGAAATAAAACTCAATAATTGTGAAAAGCAGCAACGATGGAAATGGGAACGCATACAGGTAAAACTTTTCAAGATAAGTATAAAAGGGCTTGCCTTGGGACAATACCAACAGATGGGATCGGTATTTTTCAGCCAGACGACATCTCTTTTTATTTCATTTATTGCCGCTCGCTCAGTCATTGAAGGAGACATGACATTGGGTATGATGATGGCTGTGAGTTATATCATCGGACAACTATCAAGTCCAATCGGGCAACTCATCAGCTTTGTACAAACAGCTCAAGATGCTAAAATCAGTCTCGAACGGTTAAATGAGATACATAACAAAGAAGATGAAGAGCAAACTATAGAATCTAAAATAAATGAATTACCAACAGACAAATCTCTCTGTATCGAAGATTTATATTTTAGTTATGATGGTGCAGACCGTGATTATGTGTTGAACGGAATAAATCTGTCTATACCAGAGAACAAGGTAACGGCGATAGTTGGTGCGAGTGGAAGTGGAAAAACAACCCTGATAAAACTACTTTTGGCTTTTTATAAACCGAATAAAGGTAAGATTAAAATTAAAGATCTATCTATCAATGATATTAACCCTCACCTATGGCGTCAGAAATCTGGTGCTGTGATGCAAGATGGGTTTATTTTCTCCGAAACTATAGCTAATAACATAGCTATAGGAGAAGATATTGTGGATAAAAAAAAGCTGCAGCAAGCTATAGAAGTAGCCAACATCAAAGAGTTTATAGAATCGCTTCCTCTAAAGTATAATACAAAAATAGGCATGGAAGGGAATGGTATTAGCCAAGGACAGCGTCAACGGTTATTGATAGCAAGAGCTGTTTATAAGAATCCTGAATTTCTATTCTTTGATGAGGCGACGAATGCATTAGATGCTAATAATGAGAGAACGATATTAGATAATTTGAATAATTTTTACAAAGGAAAAACAGTCGTTATTGTGGCCCATCGCTTAAGCACAGTTCAGAATGCAGATAATATAGTGGTTATGGATAAAGGCAGGGTTATAGAAGAGGGTACACACAAAGAGTTAACGAATAAGAAAGGAGCCTATTATACTCTTGTTAAAAATCAATTAGAACTAGGCATGTAAAAGAATATGGACATAAAAGGGGCAAAAATATTAAAATCTGACCTTCCTGACAGGAATCTCAATTTCATATCGATTCAAAACTCAATAGATAATACTGACATTGAATTGAAAAGCGAAGAGTTTCAAGAGGTATTGGGTAGTACCCCTTCATGGATACTTAGAAGAGGCATCACCCTTATTTCTATTATTGTACTAATAATTTTAATAGGAAGCGCCTTTTTTAAATATCCGGATATAATAACTACTACAATGACACTTACGGGAAGTACTCCGGCAACTGGATTAGTTGCCAGAACCTCTGGTAAAATACAGGAGTTAGACGTACAGGATAAACAAGAAGTGAAAGCAGGGAGTTATCTGGCTGTTATCGAAAATTCCGCTAATACAAGTGATATACAGATATTAAAACAATATATCGATCAACTAAACCAAAAGATAGATACTATTATAACTTTACCATCTAAAGAGTTGAAATTAGGGCCATTGCAGTCGCTGTATTCTGACTTTTACATAACTCTTTTCAACTATTATGAATTCAAACGCTTGCAGTATTACACACAAAAGATTGATTTTATGAAAGATAAAATCAATCAATATCGAAATTATTACAGGAATGTAGAAGGGCAAAAAGCGATAATCAAAGAACAATTTCGACTCAATCAGAATCAATATCGAAGAGATTCAGTATTAAATAAACGTGGGGTTATTTCTTCTGAAGAATTGGAATCAACCAAAAATAAGTATCTACAAGGTCATCTTTCACTGGAAAATATACATTCTACGATACAAAATACCGAAATACAAATCACAGAGATGCAAGAGAGCTTATTAGATACAGAGTATCAATATCTGGAGAAAAAGAATCAACTTGAAACGCAATTAAAAACATATATATCACAATTACTTGCAGAGATACAGTCATGGGAATTAAGCTATGCTCTGATTGCTCCAATTGATGGGCATGTTACATTTACCAACTATTGGGTAAAAAACCAAAACGTAACAACAGGAGAAACTGTATTTACAATTATACCAAAAGATAATATGGAAATCATCGGTAAAGCACAGATGCCATTAACACGTTCGGGTAAAGTAAAAATAGGGCAAAAAGTAAATATCCGTTTCTCTAACTTTCCCGATAATGAATATGGAATCATCAGGGGTAAGGTAAAAAATATATCTATGGTTCCGGTAAAAGACGCACAAGGGCTCGATTTCTATACAGTAGAAATTGAATTTCCGGAAGGAATGACCACCACTTATAAAAAAGTGTTGCCTTACCTGCCCGAAATGCAAGCTCAAGCCGATATCGTGACTGACGATATCTCACTACTGGAAAGGTTCTTTATGCCATTAAAAAAAATATGTATAGAAGGAATGATTAGATAAAATAAATATTATGTAATACAGATTATTCCATGCTAAACAAAGAAAGCTAAATTCCATAATTTAATAATATAAAAAAATACTAATGAAAATACCAAAAATAATTCATCAAATATGGTCTGGAATTGATGAACCATTACCAGATTATTTTAAAGAGCTTGGAGAAACATGGAAAAGAGATTATCCCAACTGGGAATATCGTCTTTGGAACAACCAAATGATGGAAGACTTTATTCTAGTAAATTATCCACAGTATTTAGATGTTTACAATCAATATCCCTACAATATTCAACGTTGGGATGCTATTCGTTATCTTATTTTGGATAGATTAGGAGGAATGTACGTAGATTTCGACTATGAATCAATTGAACCAATAGAAGTGCTGTTAAAAGATAAAACATGTTGCTTTCCACTAGAACCGTATTCTCATTGTTTTATGTTCAAGAAGAAAATTATGTTTAATAATGCTCTAATGCTGAGTATTCCGGAGCATCCATTTATAAAAAAAATAATAGAAAAAGTATTTTCGCCTAGAGTCTTAGAATATGGTAAGAATGAAGAATATGATAGTGCTTACATGCGAAAACATTTTTGTGTCATGAATACAACAGGTCCATGGGTATTAATGAATCTATATGAAGGATTGACGACAAAACAAAGAGAGAGTGTATTTCTTATTCCTGCAAAATATGTTACCCCTTTTGATGGTTACCAGGCTGAATTATTCCGTTCGGGAGAAAGGGGGGAGGATTTGGAACATGCTTTAAAAGATGCTTATGCTGTTCACTATTTTTTCAGTAATTGGAGAAAAGAAGATTTATAGAGATTATAAATTGCCTAATTTAGATTTTCAGTTCGCTTTTTTAGCCAGTAATATTATTAGAAAAGGAATTGGACGAGAAATTATTATTTAGATTTTCACAAGTAAGCCCATACACCTAAACAATAAAACATTAATAAGTAATGAAAAGAATTTACTGTCGTATTTGTATCTGTAGGGGTCGGGTTTGCCCCTGCCTGTTCAATTACGGATAACCACGAGGGGTAGCTCTACTAAATGCGTCAGTAATTTTTATTGATTACTTATATAGCAATTAAAAAAATAATTATTAAAATATAGATTAAGTGAGAGTAACAGTCTTCATTAAATCAGAATTAGGAGGAATGGCAGATGTTTTTCTGTTGATCATTTACTGATTCAATGACATGTAAAAAATGGGACTCGATTTGACAGACACTTATGAATAAGTTTTGATATATCTGACAATATTTTTCCTTTCCAAACGCCCTCTTGGGCTTTTGGAAAGGGGATTTGCAAAGAATAAACATTGAGACGGAGTAAAGAGCTTGTTCATTATATTAATGTCAAATAAAATCGTGACTTTTACAAATGACAGCTCTTTTTCTCAGCATCAGTATATCTGTCTTATAATGGTTATTCTTCTCCCTTTATATTGATAGAATTTCAGAGAAAGAAATCCTCTGTCTGCATAGAGTTTACTGGAAATCTTACGGATAAAGTTTAGTCTTTTGAGAGTAAGCTTTATGGTTTTTATTTATAAAAACACATAACAACCCCCTCCCCATATTCTATACAAAGAATAAGAGTTAATTAGCAAGGCTTTCATACCCCCTTTGAAGTCGTACATAACCTTAGTACTCTGAAAGCGTGCTTCGAAAGGATCGAGATAGACATACTCAATGAACGGTTTAATTCATCTTTCTAATTCTATCCTTTTAATCTCTATGTCAAGAAGGTGAGATTGATTCCTTTTTATTAATTAAGAATAACCTTTTTTAAACAAAAAGTTTAAAAAACTACAAAGCAGAAATCATTCTTCTTTGTATTTCACTTCTATCAGCCCTATAATAATGCTTCTCAATAATCTTAACACTATTCCCAGCCTGATCCACTACTTCATAAGCATTGAGCCCCTCATTTATAGCTTTTGTTATATAAGTTCCTCTAGCATAATACCACGTTACTTTTTTAGCTATACCTAAATGAGACGATATTCTAGCTAAAGTCTTATTCACACTTAAAGTTATCCTTTCTACCTTATCATGTTTTTGTTTTTCTGTCTGCTGTTTCCCATTGAATATAGGCAGAACATAATTACCATAAGATTTTTCTTTGTATCGATCTACAATCTCAAGTATCTTAGGTAAAAATATAGGATTAGCTACTTTATCGCATTTACGTCTCACATACTCAATATAATCATCTTTGATACAAGATTTATTTAAATAGCATACATCTACATTTGCCATCCCTCCACTATAATAGCTGAATAAGAATAAATCGAGGTGAAAACATTCTTTCTTAGACAACTTCGACCTATCAAAATCTCGTATTCTAATAAAATCTGCATCTGATAAAACTCTAGGTGTTGTTTTAGATGCCTTCAGGTGTTCTTTCACCACATCAAATACGCAAACATCAACATCTGACACTTTTTCTTTTTGAGCAAGATTAAATACAGCTTTCAGATTTTTGAGTTTATGCCTTAACCCTCCCTTATTCCCATTTTTCAAACCTTTCTCTTGAATATAAATACTATAAGAGCGCATAAAACTCTCGCTTATATCTTTAAAGCGATAAGAGTTAAAATCTTTTTTGTACTTCACCTTTGTAAATTCGAAAAGTGAATTCTTTAACCATTGGTAGTTTTCCCAATTAGAGGAACCTGTTGTCTTCTCTCCGTTTTTGATTCGTTCTTTAGTTTTATAAAAGTCTATTTGCCTGTCGATAAAGGCAACAACCGTAACAGCTTTTGTTTGCTGAGGTTTATCAAATTTGCTGTCTAATATAGATAACAAATCTTTAGGATTCCAGTCAATACCGCTAGTCTCCCATAAATAAATCTGATCATAGAGTTTCTTTTCTGTAGCATTCAGATAAAGATTAAGCACATCTGCTTGTGTACTCGAACTCTTTAGTCGTTCTTTATTCTTGTCCCAATCTTTTAATTCAACAGAGTGTCGGAGGGATTTTGGTTCTCTGTCATAACCAGTCTTGTAGATAACCAGTTTCAAGTTTGCAGTCGTTCTTGTAGCTTTTTTCGATGCTTCAGCTACGATTTTTATACTGTAACTCATCTTTAATTGGCTTTTAAAGCCTTTATGCAAAGGTAGTGCATTAGATACAAAAACATGTACAAAAGTAGCTTTTTTGACGCTTTTTCTTTTTTTTGATAGGTTTTAAACTTTCTGTATCAATTCACACTATTCTTTAGTTATCAATCATTTACAAAATATTTTCAAACCTATATAAAAAAGAAAAGGTTGTCGTCCCGACAACCAATCTTCATTGTTAACCTTAAATCTAATACTATGAAAAACACATTACAAAGGTAAATCCCCCTGAGGAATCTTCCAAATAATAGACTATGATTTTTCCCGTGTTTAATTTTGTTTAACTGTGAACTACAAATTGTTAATGAATTTGTTAAAGAATCTTGTGTATTATAAAGAAACGAAAAACGGCACAATATTGTGCCGTTTTTCACATATCTAAATATACTATAGAAGCTTATTTATTAACGATCTCCATTGTATCGGAGGCGATCATATATTCTTCATCGGTAGGAACAACCATAACGATTACTTTAGAGTCGGGAGCACTAACAACAGCCTCTTCTCCTTGTATCTTGGCATTCTTCTCTACGTCAAGTTTTATTCCCATATATTCCATATCCTTACATACTTGCTCGCGAACAGCAATAGCATTTTCGCCTATTCCCCCTGTAAACATAAGAATATCTACACCACCCAGAACGGCTGCATAAGCACCCACATATTTCTTTATACGGTGTACAAACATATCGAAAGCCAACATAGCTCTTTCGTTACCCTCATCCATTGCGGCACGTAACTCACGCATATCAGACGATACACCCGATACACCTAACAGCCCACTGTGCTTATTTACGAGAGTAGAAATAGCTTGTGTACCGATGTTCTCTTTCTCCATAATGAAAGATATAATACCGGCATCCACATCGCCCGAACGAGTACCCATCAACAGACCTTCAACAGGAGTCATACCCATTGATGTATCTACCGACTTTCCGCCATAGATAGCAGCCAAAGAGCCACCATTACCTATATGAGCTGTGATAATACGTTGTTCTTCGTACGGAACACCGAGTAAATCACACCCTTTACGTGAAACATATCTGTGACTTGTTCCGTGAAAACCATAACGTCTGATGCCGTATTTTTCATATAATGAATATGGTAACCCATACATATATGATTTTGCCGGCATTGTCTGATGGTAAGCAGTATCAAAAACTCCCACCTGCGGGATATTTCCCATCAATTCTTTCACGGCATAAATACCTGCAAGATTAGGCGGATTATGCAGTGGAGCAAGCTCTATGCATTCTTCCATTTTCTTTATCACCTCATCGGTAATAAATACACTACTATTAAACTCCTCTCCACCGTGAACCACACGATGACCAACAGCGTCTATCTCGTCCAAAGAGCCTAACACACCATACTTAGAGCTTGTTAAAACACCTAATATATATTCTATCCCGGCCTGATGCTCTAGAATTTCACCTTCAAGAACGACTTTATCTCCATTAGGTAGCGGAAACTTAAGGAAAGAACCTTTCAAACCGATTTTTTCGACTCCTCCCTGTGCAATCACAGCCTTGCTTTCCATATCGAAAAGCTTATATTTTATAGAAGAACTTCCACAGTTCAATACTAATATCTTCATGTCTTTAAATTAAATCGTTTGGTCCTATTATTTTCCCTGCATCGTCGTAAATATAAAAACCTCGTTTGGTAGATACGCCAAGTTGTTTTGATCTGAACAACTTCCACAATACCGGACTAGCCTTATATTTCTTATCGCCATACTCATCGAACATATCCTCCATAAGCATTACCAGCTTTTCGATACCTAGTATGTCTGCCAGTTGGAAAATACCAAACCGTTGTCCGAATATGATTGTAAACTCTTTATCTATATCTTCTATAGAAGCTACATTCTCCATCCATATCTGACATGCTTCATTCAGCATTGTTATCATCATACGAAAACTTACAAGCCCGCTACTTTCGTGCACCTGTATAGCCGTATGCTTGATCATGTGAGCAAAGTGATACACCTTGTGTACTGCTTCTTCGGACGTAAATGTTCCTCTTACGATCTCTAACAAACGAGCGTCTGTATGTGAGACAGGAAAATGCAGACTGATACAACGTGCTTTGTATTTCAGATCAGCAGCCAGTTCACTTATAATGACTGTAGTTGCATTTGTAGCGATAATAGCATCCGGCGACAAGACTTGTTCCAGATTGCGGAAAACTTCTTTCCTCAAATCAGTGCTACGTCCACCATCCACATCGTAACGGATACATTCGATCACAAAATCACAATCTTGCAGATCCTGATAATCAAGGGTTCCTTTGATACGTCCCATGGTAGAGCGTTTTTCGCCCTGAGTCAACCCCCAGTTTTCTATCTTTGTATCCAGTCCGTGCTCTATATCTTTCAAGGCCAGTTGTATCCTATCTTCCGATACTTCAACAAAAGTAACCTCAATACCCGATAGTGCTGTAAGGCTTACAATATGTCGTCCATCACGACCGCAGCCAACAACCCCGATCTTAGAGAAAAGAGACCTCTTCTTATTTTTTGAGCTTAACCCATACTCCTCAATAGGTTCTATGATTTCTGCCATAAATATTTTAATTATAAATTTAGAGTTATAAACTATGAGCAGGTCGGAAAAGCGAATCGAATGATTGTTCGTACCAACTGTCTATTTCTCAAAGCTATTTATAACTATTTTACTTTTTCTTTGCGGCAATAGCCTGATTAGCGGCAATAGCCACCATATTATATATATCACTTACAGAGCAACCTCGCGACAAATCATTTACCGGTGCAGCCATTCCTTGCAGGATAGGACCTACAGCCTCGGCATTCCCCAAACGTTGCACAAGTTTGTAAGCTATATTTCCTACCTCTAACGAAGGGAACACTAACACATTTGCTTGTCCTGCAACTGCACTTTCGGGAGCTTTTTGCTTACCTACTGCAGGCACAAGAGCCGCATCGGCTTGCAATTCGCCATCGATTTTCATTGTAGGATCTATTTTTTGAGCCAATTGAGTAGCTTCAATCACCTTATCTACTAACGGGCTTTTAGCACTTCCTTTTGTCGAAAAACTTAGAATTGCCACCTGTGGTTCTTCTCCAACCAAAGCACGTGCCGTTTGACCTGTAGCAACAGCTATTTCGGCCAACTGAGACGCTGTAGGATCGGGAGTAACGGCGCAATCCGCAAAAAGCAACAGCCCGTCTTTACCATATTGTTTCTGAGTAGTAAACATTAAAAAAGCACCTGATACCACACTGATTCCGGGTGCTGTTTTTATAATTTGCAATGCAGGGCGAAGCACATCTCCTGTTGTATTCTCGGCTCCGGCAATTTCGCCGTCGGCATCTCCGTTTTTGATCATAAGGCAACCAATATATAGCGGATTTTCAGCAAGTTTTGCTGCCTGTTCGATAGTCAAGCCTTTCGATTTTCTCAACTCAAAAAGAAGATTCGTATAAACCTCTTTCTTCTCATAATCCTTCGGATCAAGAATGGTTGCTTTATCTATATTTTTCAGATTAAGACCGGCTGCCAGTTCTTTTACTTCTTTCACATTTCCTATAAGGATAATGTCGGCAACACCATCACCAAGCAACTGATCTGCTGCTTTTATAGTCCTTTCTTCTGTTCCTTCCGGCAATACGATACGCTGTTTGTTCGCTTTTGCTCTTTCTACTATCTCTTTAATTAAATCCATAATATATAATGATTGTTTTTATCCAATACGAAGTCAGGACGAACCCTTTTTATAAAATCGAGCAAATATAATAAAATTTGCAATCTCTACTTTACATTTAAGGCAAGAAACATCTCGTCTAATGTGAAATAAGCTAAAAAATATTTACTTCCATTCCCACTCCAATTCGGCTATAAGTGGAATACCTTTAGTATTCCTATATCCTTCGAAAACTTCTGCCAGTTGTTCCTTGTTAACAATCTGATCTTTGGGAATAATGATATAAACATATTGATTCATCATCAGAAAAAAATATCGCTCTATTTCGATAATGGATTTTATATCATGCACATTAAAAAAATTATGACCTCGCTTACTGTCGACTTCTATAACATCATTCCCCAGCAAAAGTTTTATTTCGCAAAGAGATTCTCCTTTCATACTCTCTATTACCTTTCGCTTACTCATACGCTTATACATCCACGCCGACCAGCGTTGATAAAAGATAAAAAACAAAAGTGATGATGCGATAAAGACATAAGCCAGAATATCGTTCATCCCGTCAAACAACAGGATCGCACCAAACAAAAGAGATAACCCCGGCAACCGATAACGATCCCATTTCCGCTGCTTTTTATAACCGTTGTTGTGAGACAAATTATAAAGTTGCAACTCTAAATAGTCATTTGTAGACAATGTATAACTAAGCTCCATATTCGAGAGACAAAGTTAGTTAAAAACAAAGGCTCTCATAGCGTTAACCATGAGAGCTTTTATTTTATTTATCTTTTTTTTCTTTTTCTTCAGCTCTTTCTATAAAGTCTTTTAGTTTTTTCACCATATTCAAGCTTCCACAATAAAACGGCACTCGCTGGTGTAACTCCTGCGGCTGAATCTCCAATATCCGATTATGCCCATCTATAGCAGCTCCGCCCGCTTGTTCTGTAATAAATGCCATCGGATTACATTCGTATAACAACCGTAGCTTGCCCTTAGGCGCTTTGTGTGTAGACGGATAGAAATAGATACCTCCGGTAATCAGGTTACGATGGCAATCCGAAACCAAGCTCCCTATATATCGGGCAGTATAAGGACGGTCTTCTTTTTCTTCCTGACAGTATTTTATATAATCTTTCACGCCTTGCGGAAAATGGACGTAGTTACCTTCGTTGACAGAATATATATTCGCATTTTTAGGACATCTCATATTCGGATGCGACAGATAAAAACTTCCGATCGCAGGATTCAGCGTAAAACCATTCACCCCTCTACCTGTCGTATAAACGATCATAGTCGATGTACCATATATAATATACCCTGCTGCCACCTGATTAACTCCCGGCTGTAAGAAATCCTCCATCGTAACGGGTGAACCTATCGGAGAAATGCGACGGTATATAGAGAAAATAGTTCCTACCGATACATTTACTTCAATATTGGACGATCCGTCAAGCGGGTCCATCAACACTACATATTTATTGTTATGCCCCTCGTCAAGCCCTTCAATTGTAATAAAGTTATCATTTTCTTCCGAAGCAATACCACATACTATCTCCCTATTGATAAGTGTTTGTATAAAGACATCATTGGCATACACATCCAGTTTCTTCTGATCCTCACCTTGTACATTCGTAGTGCCTACTGCTCCCAAGATATCTACCAGACCGGCTTTATTTACTTTGTAACTAACGACTCTGGCGGCGAGAAGGATTGAGTTTAAGAGGCGGGAAAGCTCTCCTCTCGAATATTTGAAATCTTCTTGTCTCTCGATGATAAATTCATCAAGTGTTTTTCTTGCAATATTTTTCATAGTGCTAATTATTATTGTGTTGTTTTTTATGGATATTTCAAAGGTAAGAATTAAATCAAAACAAAAGTTCCAAAAAATAATTACTTTTGCTGCGAAATTTTTAATCTACAGAGAATGAACTTATCCGGTGTATATACAATAATATTATTGGTCTTTTCTAATATATTCATGACTTTTGCTTGGTATGGGCATCTAAAAATGAAAGAATATTCGTGGTTCGAATCACTTCCATTATTTGGTGTTATACTTTTCAGCTGGGGTATTGCCTTTTTTGAATATTGTTTTCAAGTACCTGCAAACAGAATTGGATTTCAGGGTAATGGAGGACCTTTTACTCTGATGCAGCTAAAAATCATCCAAGAGGTTATCACCCTCACTGTCTTTGTATTGTTCAGTACACTGGCATTCAAGACTGAAACTTTCAAATGGAACCATTTATTGGCTTTTATCTTTCTTATTGCTGCTGTATATCTGATATTTAAGAAATAGAGACAATACACCTCCTTTGAGGAACACTTTACAAATTAGTTATATTTAGTTAAACGCACTACACCTCCCATAGGGCGTAACACCGCTTTTGTTTAGAGAGATTCCAAACAAAATATGTTCTTAAACATAGCGTAAATACTGTTAAAATCTACCTTTTCGCAGGTTACGGGGTTGTTACAAATTGAAATATGTTTTATATTTGGCCTCTATATCTTATAAATTCTATTTATTTTTAGGTACACACATGGAAAAAACCCTCGTTATTCTAAAGCCTTCTTGTGTTCAAAGAGCACTGATAGGAGAGGTTATCTCTCGTTTCGAAAAGAAGGGTTTACGTCTAGCAGGAATGAAAATGGTACAGTTGACTGATGCCATCCTCAGTGAGCATTATTCACACTTAAAAGACAGGCCATTTTTCCAACGTGTAAAAGATTCCATGCAGGTATGTCCGGTTATACTTCAATGTTGGGAAGGGAAGAATGCAACTAAAGTTGTACGCTCCCTGATTGGAGTAACCAATGGCAGGGAAGCTACTCCGGGAACTATTAGAGGAGATTTTTCGGTTAGTTCTCAGGAGAATATTGTGCATGCATCAGATTCGTCCGAATCTGCAAAGATTGAACTAAAACGCTTTTTTAACGACAACGAGATTTTTGATTATAAACAATCCACGCTAGCTAACTTATATGCGGGTGACGAGATTTAATTTATATTTATGACAGGAATAAGCAGTAACATTTTAACAAAAGGCTTCAAGCGAATAAGATTATTGCCTCTAGTGGCAGTATTTTTCATCCCAATGACCGGTTTCGCCCAGAAGAAAATAACAGAAGAAGCCTCACCCGACAGAGTAGAGCTAAAGTACAAGCAACGACACAGCAGACAGACCCCGAATTCCAATCTATATGCAGATGGAATTAAAATAAAAAGAGACCTTTCTATACTTAAAGAAATTCAAGAAGAGCGCATCCTTGGAGAGAATGAAATCCCAGCAGAAGATCTTTACGGAGGTATATGGAATAATCGTTATGTGAACGCATACCGTTCTATAGAGAATATTCCAGATACATTCAAAGTGAGCCTGGCCAATTTCACAATGCCGACCATGGGATATGTTACCTCTAATTTCGGACCTCGCCGCCGCCGTATGCATTACGGAATAGACCTTAAAGTACAGGTGGGTGATACGATTTACGCAGCTTTCGACGGAAAAGTACGTGTAAAACAATACGAAAGACGTGGATATGGCTACTACTTAGCCTTGCGCCATCCAAATGGATTGGAAACTGTTTACGGACACTTGTCCAGATTCTTAGTAGAAGAAGACCAAGTTGTAAAATCGGGAGACCCAATCGCTTTAGGAGGAAACACAGGACGTTCGACAGGTTCTCACTTACATTTCGAAATCCGCTTTTTAGGCAATCCGATAAATCCTATATACATTGTTGATTTCGATAACAAGGTTTGCCACAAAGACACTTATACAGTAACACCAAACAGCTATAGAAAAAGCAGTAAAGGTGTAGATATAAGAAACCTTGCCTCATCCTCTACTACAAGATCAAGCAACGATGTAAAAAATAAATATGCGACGGGTTCTGTAAAATATCACCGAATATCAAAAGGTGACACACTCGGCAAAATTGCAAGGATGCATGGTACAACAATCAGCAAACTTTGTAAGTTGAACAATATCACATCAAGAGCTACACTTAGAGCCGGAAAATCATTAAGAGTTTCATAAGCAAATAAATCAAGCATATATAAAAAATGGCGGCAATGTAATTATTGCCGCCATTTTTATTTGATCTTTTTATATCAATATGTGTTATACTCTACCATTCGATTGGTGCAATGCCTTTTGATTGCAAATACTTATTCGCCGTACTGAAATGACTATTGCCAAAAAATCCATTATAAGCCGAAAGGGGTGAAGGATGTACAGACCTTAGCACCAAGTGCTTGTTAGGGTCTATAAATGAAGCCTTCTTTTGAGCGTATGCTCCCCAAAGGATAAAAACCAGATTCTCTCTTTTTTCGGCTAAGTGATGTATGGCTGCATCGGTAAATGCTTCCCATCCTTTTTTCTGATGCGAGCCTGCCATATGCGCCTGAACAGTCAGTGTAGCGTTGAGCAGCAATACACCCTGATTTGCCCAACGGGTCAGATTTCCCGATCGGGGTACAGGAATACCCAAGTCTCGGTTTATCTCCTTAAATATATTCACGAGAGAAGGCGGAGCCGGTATTCCATCGGGTACGGAAAAAGACAACCCATGAGCCTGACCATCGTTATGGTATGGATCTTGTCCCAAAATAACAACTTTTACTTTATCAAACGGAGTATGGTCAAAAGCATTAAAGATAAGTCTCGCCGGAGGAAAGATTTGTTTGGTTTTATATTCTACTCTTACAAAGTCGGTAAGCTTTACGAAATAATCTTTTTCAAACTCATCTTTCAACTGGTCTTTCCAACTTTGTTCTATTTTTACATCCATAGGTACTTAAAACGGTCTTTATAATTATAAATATTCAAGATTGGAGATGCATAAAGATACAACATTTTGAAGATACGAGATGTATTTATTTAACATTTGTACGTTCTTTATAAGAGCAGTACCTTTGTACACCTTTAAAGTTCAATATGTTTTGCTCGCAGATTTATCTTATTATAGATGGTTTAGCAGGATTACGAGAACACCATTGAATGCTCAAAAGCTAGAAAAAGTGACATGATAAAAACAGATAAAAAAGTGTCACTTTTGTCACCTTTTGCATTCTAAAAAAGGATAGACAAAACTGTATTACAGGCATATACATAGAAAAATAATTAAATAAAAAAAGTGACAAATATATTAGGAAAGTGACAATGAATAGAAGCATATTACAATTAGCGATACCCAACATTATTTCAAACATCACCGTTCCCTTGCTCGGATTGGTAGATATGTATATTGTGGGACATCTCGACTCGGAAGATTATATCGGAGCCATTGCTTTGGGTACAATGCTATTCAATTTTATTTATTGGAGCTTTTCATTTCTTCGCATGGGGACAAGCGGCTTCACAGCACAGGCCTATGGCGCAAAAGATTATAGAGAACAAGCCAATACTCTGCTGAGGTCTCTATCGGTTGCGATGAGTGCAGGTATTGTAATCGTTCTGCTGCAATACTTTATTGCTCTTGCCGGATTCTTTCTACTCAATGCTGACCCTACCGTTAAGGTTTTTGCTCACCAATATTTCTATATATACATCTGGGCCGCACCGGCAGTATTGGGCATGTACACATTCAACGGTTGGTTTATAGGTATGCAGGATGCCAAAACACCGATGTTTATAGCTATCACGGTAAACATTGTAAATATAGTTTTAAGCTTTGCCTTTGTATACGGATTGGGAATGAAGATAGAAGGCGTAGCCCTAGCCTCCGCATGTGCACAGTACACAGGGTTCTTATCATTTATAATTGTCTGGAATATGAAATACGGTTGGTTGAAAAAACACATCGACTTTTCTGTTCTCAAAAACTTACACGCATACGTTCCCTTCTTTAAAGTGAACAGTGATATCTTCATTCGCACAATGGCGCTGATTGCAGTAACAACATTTTTTATGTCTGCATCGTCCAAATCGGGAAAAGACATCCTTGCTGTTAATGCCTTGTTGATGCAAATGTTCATCCTCTTCTCGTATATGATGGATGGTTTTGCGTATGCAGCCGAAGCCTTGACGGGGAAGTATATCGGAGAAAACAATCGGTTTTTACTAAAACGGTTGGTGAAGCGTCTCTTCGTATGGGGTACTATTATAGCTTTACTGTTTACACTCATTTATGCCACCGGCATGGATTATATATTGGCATTGATCACTGATAAAAAAAATATATTAGAGTTAAGCAAAAGCTATCAGTCTTGGGTTTTGCTGATCCCTATTGCAGGATTCTCTGCTTTTCTGTGGGATGGGGTCTTTGTTGGGGCTACAGCATCGCACCAAATGAGAAATTCTATGCTGATAGCGGTGGGTGCTTTTTTCCTTATATATTTTATGTTTTCCGACGCTTCTGCGAACAATATCCTATGGTTGGCGTTTATAGTGTATCTGGGACTTAGGGGTATCATCCAAAGCTTTATGGCACCCTCTATTTTGAATGATTCCAGATAATTGATAATCAATTAATAAACATCTTAACTAGTTATGAGTAAAATTGCAATAGTTTATGGCTCGTCTACCGGAGCCACAGAAGCGGTAGCGGAAAAAATACAGGCAGCACTCGGCGATGCTACACTTTTTAATGCCGATGGTGTTAGTGTCGACGACTTGCAATCATATGATTTTTTTATTTTAGGTGCATCTACAACAGGTATTGGTGACTTACAGGATGACTGGGAAGCTTTTTTGCCGAAATTTGAGAAAATGGACTTTACAAATAAGAAAGTAGCCATCTTTGGATTAGGCGACAGCGCATCTTTCTCTACCAGCTTTGCCGGAGGTATGTATACGATGTATAAGGCTCTGAAAGGAAAAGTAGAAATCGTAGGCTTCGTTCCAACAGACGGATATACATTCGACGAGTCTGATGCTGTTGTAAACGGGCAATTCGTTGGTCTGGCTTTGGATGAAGATAATGAATACAATGAGACAGAAAAGCGTGTAGCAGACTGGCTAGAAGATTTAAAAAAGTATTTTTAATAAATATATCTTTATTTAGTGATGTATATAAAGAGCCGGTAAGTATCCCCAACCGGCTCTTTACTTTTCCTAAAGTATATTCTTTATTGCTGATAACTTATCAACAATATAAGTCGGCTGAAAATCTCCGACAGGCTTACCTCCGGGGTTATACCAAATCTGATCGATACCACTATTGTATGCGCCGCCGATATCTGTGAATAGATTATCCCCTATCATGATTGTAGTGTCTCTCTCCGCCCCTGCTTCTTTCAGAGCATAATCGAACAAATGCGGATGAGGCTTATTCACCCCTACAGCATCGGAAAGTATCACCTTGTCGAAATAGCCTGTTAGTCCGGCATTATCCATTTTGATATATTGCATCTCGGTAAAGCCATTGGATAGGATATGTATCTTGTATTTCGACTTCAGATAGTCGAGTAAATCGACTGCACCATCGATAAGGTTCTTTTTTTGCATGATCCGCTCTATATAATCATCATTAATAGCAAGAGCCTTTTCTTCCGATATATCTTCTACCAAAGAAAGAGGGGCAATAAAACGTTCTCTTTGCAAAGTGGCTTTCGATATTTTACCTTGCCCATACATCTCCCAGAGCTGACTGACATTGGCATAATATATTGTATAAAAATCGTCGAAAGACGGGAAATAGTTTCCAAAGTTATAATCATCATATAACTCCACTAAAGTCTGCCGGGTATTCTCTATAGTATCTATAAGCGTATCATCCAAGTCGAGAAGAATATCTGTATATTTTGATTTCATAATTATCTTATATTAGTAGATGGCAAAGATACAAAATATCAATAAGGACAAACTCTGTCTTTTTTATATTACTTTAGAGCCTTTATTAAATAACAAGCGATGTATAGTAAACTGATCAGCCATATTCGCAATTATATTCATTTCGAGGACTCAGATATTGAAATATTATCTCAATATATAACTTTACTCGATCTAAAAAGCAAACAATTTGTATTGGAAGAAGGACAAGTCTGCAAAGCCTACTACTTCATTGAAACAGGCTGTATGCGCATGTTCTTCCACAACGACAAGGGTACGGAGCAAACAATTCAATTTGCGTTGGAGGGTTGGTGGATGACGGATTTTATGAGCCTTTCTAACCAAAAAGCGTCCGACTATTATATACAAGCGATAGAAAATTCGAGTGTGCTAGCTATTGGTTTTCACGATTTTCAAAAAATGATTTTAGAGTTGCCCTCTTTAGAACGATATTTCAGGTTAGTCACCGAAAGAGCACTTGCTGCTTCGCAGTTTAGAATGAAGCTGCTCTATGAACTTTCGAAAGAAGAAATATATAAACACTTTAAGACATCTTTTCCCGAGTTTGTTCAACGTGTTCCTCAATATATGCTTGCTTCGTTCCTAGGACTTACGCCGGAATACCTGAGCGAGATTAGAAAAAAGAACCCTTAAGATATTTCTTAAACCAGCTTAAGATTTACCCATCCGATGAATTGTAATTTTATGCCTGAATAAAAAACAGAAAACAATGAATGAATCAAAGAAACTTACAGAGAAATTTCATAAAGTAATAGAAAATGAAGGCGTAGTATCAATCGTATCGTGGGGAAAGGAAGAACCTCATATAGCTAACACATGGAACTCATATTTGGAAGTTACAGAAGATGAACGCATTCTCATCCCTGCCTATGGCTTGCGTAAAACACAAAAAAATGTAGAAGTAAACAACAAAGTAAAACTTACATTGGGCAGTAGAAATGTTTTAGGCTATAAAGATTATCAGGGAACAGGCTTTTATATAGAAGGAACAGCGAAATATATTACTTCGGGAGAGGAATATGACTATATGAAAGCAAAATACTCATTTCTGAGCAGGGTATTGGAAGTTACAGTGACTTCTATAAAACAAACCCTGTAAGAAATACAAATCAAATATCATTTAATTAAGGGCTTTTACTAACTTTGTAGCAATTTTGGAAAAACAGAATTCAATAATATGGCAAAAGAACTTAAAGAACTGACACCTCGAAGTCAAGATTACAGTCAGTGGTATCTCGATTTGGTATTAAAAGCAGATTTAGCAGAAAATTCTGCTGTACGCGGATGTATGGTGATAAAGCCATACGGCTATGCGATTTGGGAAAAAATGCAACGTCAATTAGACGATATGTTCAAAGAAACAGGACACATGAATGCTTATTTCCCGCTTTTCATCCCCAAGTCATTTTTGAGTAAAGAGGCTGACCATGTTGAAGGTTTTGCTAAAGAATGTGCTGTTGTAACTCACTACCGTCTAAAAAATGATCCCGACGGAAAAGGAGTAATAGTTGACCCTGATGCAAAATTGGAAGAAGAACTTATTGTTCGCCCAACTTCCGAAACGATTATCTGGAACACGTACCGTAATTGGATACAATCATATAGAGATCTACCTATCTTGGTAAATCAATGGGCAAATGTCGTACGTTGGGAGATGCGTACCCGTTTATTCCTGCGTACCGCAGAATTCTTGTGGCAAGAAGGGCATACAGCTCATGCCACAAAAGAAGAAGCGGTAGAGGAAGCGGAAAAAATGTTGAACGTGTATGCTCAGTTTGCCGAGGAGTATATGGCTGTGCCTGTAATTAAAGGTGTGAAATCAGCATCTGAACGATTTGCCGGTGCTGTAGATACATATACAATCGAAGCCATGATGCAGGATGGAAAAGCCCTTCAATCGGGAACATCTCACTTCCTTGGACAGAATTTTGCAAAAGCATTCGATGTGAAATTTGCGGATAAAGAAGGCAAGATGGATTACGTATGGGCTACTTCATGGGGAGTATCTACCCGCCTTATCGGAGCTCTGATAATGGCACACTCGGATGATAACGGACTTGTGCTTCCTCCAAAACTAGCTCCATTCCAAGTTGTTATTGTTCCTATATATAAAGGTGAAGAACAATTAGCCTTAATCAATCAGAAGGTGGATGGCATTGTAAAATCATTGAAAGCTCTTGGCATCAGTGTTAAATATGACAATGCAGACAACAAAAAACCGGGATGGAAATTCTCGGAGTATGAATTGAAAGGAGTTCCTGTACGTTTGGCTATGGGTGCGCGCGATATGGAAAATAACACAGTAGAAATTGCTCGCCGCGACACGCTGACTAAAGAGACTGTATCATGTGACGGACTGGATATGTATATCAAGAATCTATTGGATGATATTCAGGCTAACATCTACAAAAAAGCGTTCGATTTCAGAGCTAAGCAAACGATCACTGTAGAGACATACGAAGAGTTTAAAGAGAAAATAGAGGAAGGTGTATTTATTCTTGCTCACTGGGATGGCACGGCCGAAACTGAAGAAAAAGTGAAAGCTGAGACAAAAGCAACAATACGTTGTATCCCTCTTGAAGGAGATAAAACTCCGGGCAAATGTATGGTTACAGGAAAGCCATCTGCTCAACGAGTAATATTCGCCAGAGCTTATTAATTGAGGAAAATAATAACTTATAATAGAAGAGGATTTGGGGTTTCCAAATCCTCTCTTTATTTTGAGGAGTATGTCTTAAGCATTACTGATATGCAGCTCATGAATCTCATTTATATGCAAGTGCAAATGAGGGAGATAATTTATAATCATCTCTTTTAGAGAGACTCTATCACCTAGCGCTGTAATCCATTCATTACCGAGCTTATCAGTGTCTATATGTTTGATAATATGGATTATGTGGAGGTTTGAATATTTCCATAATTGAACCAAGTCCTCCCAATTCTCTGTCTGATAATCCTGAATAGCGATCCATCTGTCATTATTTCCCAAGTTAGCATAATCGGGAAAAATCAATGGGCTAGGCTGGTTTTGCAAATGAATAATACGATGTATATTATTAGATGCTGAATCTACTAAGTGTCCAAGTATCTGTTTTATATTTCTGTTCTGCTTATTTAGTTTCGTGGTTATCAGTCCTTCTGACAATGATAGTAGAAATTGCTCTTCGGTATTAATGACTTGCCTAACACCATCTATAACCTGATAAAAATCAATTTTTTCCATTTCTTTAATTCTTAAGGATAATAAATAATATTCTATATTATCTGTAAGCAGAAAACGATGTAAAGATAAGTTCTTTCACCTTACTGAAAAGTATTTTATTAATTATATCATAAAAAATATGGCTAAAAAAGAACAGTCTTTCAATCATTAACCTTAATTAACACCAGCAATAAACGACTAATTTACAAACATATATACATAAAACACACTTCTATGCATAACATAGTACTAAAAATAGATTAACTTTTTTGTAACTATTCGATAGTAGACAACGTCATATATATAGAAAGCGCTTTAAAAAACAAAATTTCGATCTATTAACAAGGTAACAATTTAAAAGATACCGACATGAAAGCAATATTTTTAACAACAGTTTTGGCAACGCTATTTTCATTCTCTAATATATATGCAGGAAATTCAAAAGATAAAGTATATAGCAATATTGAAACCACTAAATACGGTTGCACAAAAGAATATACAACAGTAGACGGCACTTCATTAGAAGCTTTGAAAAAAGCTGTGTTTGTCTACGATACAAAAAACAATCTGAAGGAAAAAACATATTACAAATGGAGTTCTCAAGGATGGGTTGGAACTTATAAATATGTATATGAATATAATTCGGATGGAAGCAAAGTGGCCAATCTTATCTTCACCAAGTGGGATAAAAATATGGCAACATGGTCTACCAAATCGCAGCATTTGATACACGTATATGATGATGCGAGCGGAAAACTATTAACAGTTAAGCAAGTTCAAGTAAACAATAATTCCAGTGGTCTTATTGCTAATAAATAAGCCACATACTTAGAATTACTACTTTTCGAGTTCTGTTCCTTGCGATAAAGAGCAGAACTTTTTTTATTGCAAAAATTGCTACCTTTAGCCCCCAATAAGTATAAAAACGAAGATGATCAATACATCAGATATAGGGTTGGTACTTGAAGGAGGAGGCATGCGCGGAGTTTTCACCTGTGGAGTTTTGGATTATTTCATGAGTCGAAATATAGAATTCCCTTATGCAATAGGTGTATCTGCAGGAGCGTGTAATGGACTTTCTTTTATCTCTAAGCAACAAGGAAGAGCTAAATATAGCAATATAGACCTTCTGGCTAAGTATAAATATATAGGGCTTAAGCATTATATAAAAAAACGAAATATCATGGATTTCGATTTACTGTTCCATGAGTTTCCTGAAAATATTATACCCTACGATTATCAGACTTACTTCTCCTCTCCATCACGGTTCGAAATGGTAACGTCCAATTGCCTTACAGGGCAAGCAGAGTACTTAGAAGAGAAATCGAATAAGGAAAGGGTTATAGATATTGTAAAAGCATCCAGTAGCTTACCTATTATGTGCCCTATAGCGTATGTAGATGATATCCCTATGCTTGATGGAGGTATCTGCGACTCAATCCCTGTTAACAGGGCAATAGATCAGGGTTATAAAAAAAACATAGTAATCCTTACACGCAACAAAGGATATAGGAAAGAAAGCAAGGATATAAAAATACCATCTTTCATTTACCGGAAATATCCGGCTATGCGTGAGGCTTTAAGTAACAGGAATAGTCTTTATAATTCTCAATTGGATTTGATAGACAAGCTTGAGGAGGAAGGATCTGTATTTGTTATCAGACCACAAAAACCGATCATTGTAGATCGTATAGAAAAAGATGTAAACAAACTCACAGCACTCTACGAAGAGGGCTATGAGTGTGGTATGTCTATTGAGAAGATGAACCTTTAATCACTTCTTTAGTAGATAACTGAAATCATCATCTGTTTTCAATTCTCTTGGTTCTTCTCCATATTTGAATATACGTGCTGCCTTTTTTCCGATAAGTTTCAAGTCATCGCCTTCAAGGTTCAGCATAGAGCCTTCTCGCAGTCCGACAACATATATGTCCTGATTTTCTGTAATAAACTCCCTGATACGATCTTCTCGTGTCTCTCCTCCATGATTTTCGGGATGTGTATCTAGATAATGCGGATTTATTTGAAAAGGAACAAGGTTTGCCACATCAAACCCTTTTGGGTCGATGATCGGCATATCGTTCGTTGTTCGCAATGTAGGACAAGCCACATTTGAACCCGCACTCCATCCGATATATGGAACTCCTTGTTTCACTCTTTTACGAATAAGCTCTATAATCTTATTATCACGCAGCACGCGGACAAGCTTCCATGTATTACCGCCTCCTACTACAATAGCCTCTGCTTCTTCAACTGCCGTTACAGGATCGTCGTAGTGATGAATGCTAACAACACTATGCCCTATTTCTTTGAAACGATCATTCACTTTCTTCTCATATTCATCGTAGGAAAAAGTAACCGCAGCATAAGGAATAAATAATGCTTTTACAGGTTTTTCTCCTAAAAACTCTTTAATGTTATACTTCGGATAGTCTAAATACGCCTCTCCCGGATTTGTTGAATTGCTGATAAGTAATAATCTCATAATGCACTTTTTTGTATTTATACAAATATATTAGTTTTTATGATAACTGACAATGGAGGTTTTCTTCACCTGTTGTATCGTAGAGCTATCAATATTCAAAAGGATAAGAGCTAAAAAGTATTAGAATATCTATTCTTTACTTTCCCTTTTTCCAGTTTTCATAGTCTTTGATGAAACCCCTACACATCCAATTAGCCAAAGCCTGCCTGTTATCTGATTGTAAAAAGCGACGCTGGTCGAAACTATTCTGAATATTGCCAAGCTCGGCATAAATACCCACAGGCAGAGTTTTATCAAGAACGTATAAGGTGCGTGTACTTACTGTTCCGGTGAAGCCTCTATCCGGCTGATGCTTGTCATAATGATCACAGAAAGTCTCACGCATTGTATTCGCGAGTTTTTTACCCGCAGTACTATTCTTTGAGTAATAGAAAAATACATCTAGTTGTTGTTTCTGACTTCTGCTATCCAAATGGATAAAAACAGATCTTTTATATTTTGCTTTCGAACGCTTACTCAAGCTGTTTATTTTATCTGTTCGTTGTTTCAACCGGGCAATCTGGTTCAAAGGGATAGTAGCCCCCATACATGTTTCACGCTTACTGTTCGATAAATAACGGTCATCCCTTATACCATCCTCTGCATCTTGAATAATCATATATACTGTAGCTCCTTCTTCCATCAAGTTGCGTGCAAGCCTGAGTGTTATATCATAAGCGTACTCATCTTCGCAAAGCTCATAACCGTCTACCTCTGCCATTGCTCCGGGGTCGGGTCCTCCGTGCCCACTGGATAAGAAGAAACAAGCACCTTTTAGCTTATCTGATTTAATCGTATATTCCGCATATTTTTCTCCAAAAAGCTTATTCTCCGTTTTTTTACCCGTTTGACCAGAATCCAAAACTTCGCTCTCTGTTTTTTTCGTATTATCCTTATCCGTGTCAGGTAATAGATACGAAACATCTTTCAATAGAGAATTTTCTTTACCGAACTTTCCTTTATTCAACTCCAGAAACTTATTAAGATTATCTGTCCCTGTGCGTTTGTTTCTTCTCAGAAAAGCGTGTATACCTTCACCATTACGAGGTGTATCTTTTTCACTTTGAGAATAAACGGAGACACTTGATATTATAAGTATTGAAAAGATTATAAGTCGAATATATTTCATATGTCACTAAACTTAGCCGGAACGGCAGTAAGAAATTTTGGAGTTGGTAAAGATACTAAGATTTCGCCAAAGATTGGGTCGAATAAGGATTTTGTTGTAGGCGATAGTCTCTATCAAGGGGAGAAAACTAAAATATATAGATTCAAAAGGATCTAAAGAAATAAAGGCTGTTCAAATATTTGAACAGCCTTTATAATATCAAGAAGTTTCCTTCTTATTTTTTACGTTGTACACGTTGCCATCCGTAAACAGCTTTGTCTCCAAGTTCTTCTTCGATACGAAGTAATTGGTTGTATTTAGCCATACGGTCTGAACGGCTCAATGAACCTGTTTTGATTTGTCCTGAGTTAGTTGCAACTGCGATGTCAGCAATCGTAGCATCTTCAGTTTCTCCCGAACGGTGAGACGTTACGCTAGTGTAACCTGCACGGTGAGCCATTTCGATAGCATCCAAAGTTTCAGTAAGTGAACCAATCTGGTTTACTTTGATAAGGATTGAGTTAGCACAACCTGTTTCTATACCTTTTTTCAAGAACTCAACGTTAGTTACAAACAAGTCATCACCTACCAACTGAACTTTATCTCCAAGTTTGTCTGTAAGCAATTTCCATCCATCCCAGTCATTTTCGCCCATACCATCTTCGATAGAATCGATAGGGTATTTAGCTACTAGGCTTGCAAGGAATTCAACTTGCTCTGCTGATGTACGTTTAGCTCCGTTAGGGCCTTCAAATTTAGAATAGTCATAAACACCACCTTTGAAGAATTCAGAAGCAGCACAGTCTAAAGCGATTGTAACATCTTTTCCCGGCTCATATCCTGCAGCTTTAATAGCTTTAAGGATTGATTCAAGAGCATCTTCTGTACCATTCAATGTTGGAGCAAAACCACCTTCGTCACCTACAGCTGTACTAAGACCTCTGTCGTGGAATTCTTTCTTCAAAGCGTGGAATACTTCAGCACCACAGCGCAAACCTTCTTTGAAAGAAGGAGCACCTACCGGACGGATCATAAACTCTTGGAATGCGATAGGAGCATCAGAGTGAGATCCACCGTTGATGATATTCATCATCGGTACAGGAAGAGTATAAGTGTTAGTACCACCAATATAGCGATACAATGGAAGTTCAAGGTAGTTAGCAGCAGCTTTAGCTACAGCAAGCGAAACACCAAGAATAGCATTAGCTCCTAAATTAGATTTAGTCTTTGTTCCGTCAAGGGCAATCATTTTCAAATCGATACCTCTTTGATCAAGAGCAGATTCACCTAAAAGAGCCGGAGCGATAACTTTGTTTACGTTGTCAACAGCTTTAACCACTCCTTTACCAAGGTAGCGTTTTTTGTCACCGTCGCGAAGTTCCAAAGCTTCGTTTTCACCAGTTGAAGCACCAGATGGTACTGCAGCACGACCAACCACGCCACATTCCAAAGTTACATCAACTTCAATTGTAGGATTACCTCTTGAATCCAAGATTTCACGTGCGAAAATTTTCTCGATTCTCATTGTTTTTATTTGTTTAAAAATGAATAATGTATTTCGTTTTTTGTTTGTTAAAATTTGAGTAGCAAAATTAGTCTTTTTTCTTGTATTTAATAAATTATAGCAGAGGAAAAATACATCAATTTATGCTTTTTAGCAACTCATATCTCCAAAACTAAAAAGAATAATAAATATACAAAATAAACCTCAGACCTCTAAATAATTCGTTGACCTTTTAGATTTTTATCACATCTGCTCACCATTGAAATAAGTCTAAAACGTACTCCTATTTCAAATATGTTTTATAAATTGCATTGGTTTTCCGAAACCGTTTACCTATACTGATCACTAAAAAGCTAAATACTATGTTACCTGATAATTATCAGCAACTGAAAAAAGAATTATCTAAAACAATTCCGTCGAAACGAATTATTACCAATCCTCTACAACTATTAGCATACGGTACTGATGCAAGTTTTTATCGTCTGATTCCTAAAATAGTAGTACAGGTACATACAGAAGAAGAGGCTGTAGAAGTAATACGTCAGACAGGAAAACTGAACATTCCGGTTACATATCGGGCAGCAGGCACAAGCCTTTCGGGGCAAGCGATAACCGACTCGGTGCTGATGGTAGCAACACACGAATGGCGGAAATACACGATTCTCGATGATGAAGCTTTAAAGATAAAACTACAGCCCGGAATAACAGGAGCAAGAGCAAATATTCACCTACAGCCATTTGGTCGTAAGATAGGTCCCGATCCGGCATCTATCAATGCCGCAATGATCGGGGGGATAGCCGCGAACAATGCGAGCGGAATGTGCTGTGGTACAGATCAGAACTCATACAAAACAATTGCAGATATCCGTATCGTCCTCTATGACGGTACTATTCTTGATACTTCGGATGAAAAAAGCAAATTGGATTTCACAGAAAAACACCCTGAAATTATCCGTGAAATAGAAAAACTTAGAGATAAAATAAAAGCTGACAATACGCTTACAGAGCGTATTAAACAGAAATACAAAATAAAGAACACGACAGGATATAGCATAAATGCATTAGTAGATTATGAAGATTCTTTCGACATCATTAAGCACCTGATGATTGGTTCGGAGGGGACACTGGCTTTCACCTCCGACATAACCTACCATACGGTTGTTGACGAGAAATATAAAGCTTGTACTCTAATGATCTTCGAAACCATAGAGAAAGCCTGTGAAGTAGTTCCTATGCTCAAAAAGACACCTGTGTCTGCAGTAGAATTACTCGATAGAGACTCTATACGATCTATCGAAGACGATCCAGAAGCTCCTTCGTATTTTCGGACATTACCCGAAACAGCCTGTTTGCTGCTGGTAGAAATACAAGCCAACGAACAACTCGAAATGAATGAAAAAGAGGCTATCATCCGCAAGGCAATTGAACCATATCCCACAATACAACCATATAAATTTACATCTGATCGTAAAGAATATAATTTTAACTGGAAAGCTCGCAAAGGACTTCTGTCGTCCATTGGAGGCCTGCGAAAAACAGGAACAACATGTCTTATAGAAGATGTTGCGTTTCCAATAGATAGACTGGGAGATGCATGTGTGGCTTTAAAAGATTTATTCAAGCGTTTAGGATATGCTGATGCCGTGTTATACGGACATGCTCTTGACGGAAACTTCCATATCGTATTCTCTCAGGACTTCAACAGTACAAGCGAGGTACAGAAGTATGCAGATATGATGGACGAACTGGCCGACATTGTTGTCAATAAGTTTGATGGTTCATTAAAAGCTGAGCATGGAACAGGACGTAACATGGCTCCTTTTGTAGAAAAAGAATGGGGAGAAGCGGCTTATAAAATCATGCTCAAGATTAAAGATATTTTTGATCCTCATAAACTTATAAATCCGGGTGTAATCATCAACGAGAATCCCAAGATACATCTTGAGAATCTGAAACCTCTTCCTGCAGCAAATGAGATAATAGATAAATGTATGGAATGTGGCTTTTGCGAACCAAACTGTGTTGCAGAGGGGCTAACCTTATCGCCACGCCAACGGATCGTGATTGCTCGAGAGATATCAAGACTAAAAGCATTCGGAGAAGATCCTTCACGGTTGAAACAAATGCTGAATGACGCGAAGTATTATTCAGACGAGACGTGTGCTACAGATGGACTGTGTGGCTTGGTTTGTCCTGTAAAAATAGATACAGGAAAATTTATCAAGCATGTCCGACACGAAGAAGCATCGGACACAGCAAAAAAAGTAGCGTCTTATATCGGCAACCGCATGGCCGGGACTACCTCGGCAGCAAGAGGGGGACTTAATTTTGTTCACTTCGTCCATTCTATATTAGGCGATACACTGATGGGTGGAATTGCTTCTACAATGCGAACCCTATCTCTAAAAACGATTCCAAAATGGAATAAGGATATGCCCCAGGGAGCGAGCAAGATAAAGGATATGGTAATAAATGAAGGACAGGTGGATAAAGTTGTTTACTTTCCTTCGTGTATAAACCGTTCGATGGGCAAATCAAACGGCTACGAAAAGGGCGACGTAGAATTGACAAAAAAGACACAGGAGCTTCTACAACGTGCAGGATTTACGATTATTTACCCCGAGGGTATCAATAGCCTTTGTTGTGGAATGGCGTTTAGTAGTAAAGGTCTGAAAGAAGAAGGTGCCCGCAAATCAAAAGAGCTGGAAAATGCATTATTGAAAGCTTCTGAAAATGGGAAATATCCTATTCTATTTGATATGAGTCCATGCTTCTATACTTTCCATGAGGCATACGAGAATAAAAATTTAAAGATATATGACCCAATAGAGTTTATGCTCGACTTTGTGATGCCTAAGCTCGAAATCAAACACCCTCGTAATATAGTGACTGTTTTTCCTGTATGCTCAGTGAAAAAGATTGGCATGGAACAAAAGCTATTGCAACTGGCTAAGTTATGCTCCAAAGAGGTTGCCTTTGTGGATACGAATTGTTGCGGTTTTGCCGGCGACAGAGGATTTACATATCCAGAGTTGAATACTCACGGACAAAGACACCTCAACGAACAAATCCCTGCCGGATGTAAAGACGGATACTCTACGAGCCGTACTTGCGAAATCGGGATGAGCGAATACAGCGATATAAACTTCAAGTCTATATTTTATCTGATTGATGAAGTGACGAAATAGAAAGAATAGAGAAAAGACTAAATAGAATCACTCTAAATTAAAAAAAACTTAAAACCTATATGTGTCTATAATTTTCTCATATCTTTGCATTTGATATGAAAAGATTTGCACAAAATTTCATTCTTATAATTGCTGCCGCAACGGTGTTTCTTACCGGTGCAGGGGTTACAATTATAAACTACTGCTGCAATTCATGTAGCGAGCAAACTCTTTTCATGACCGAGCAACATACATGTTGTTCTCTAGAACATCAGAGAGCAGAGCAGAAAGGTGATTGCTGTTCGATGCACAAAGATGTATCACACGATGAATCTTGCGGAGACACTTCTTTCACTCAGGATATATCTTGCACCACCTCTCGTTTATCTATAGATATTGATGCCTCTTCATTCAGGCCGATAGTATCTGTGCCATTCGTTTGGATATCGGATGGTTCACCAACTATTCCTTTGAGTATCCTTACAGATAATTCTTTATATACTCAGGATAATTCTATATTCGAATCTCCACCGGATATCCCGCCTCGTGAATACCTGTCACTCATTCGCGTACTTATTATTTGATTTTTGTAATACACATCAGCTTATTGTGTACCATCGGGTATGCAACAAAGTTTCTATTGTATTTTACAAATCGAATAATAAGAATCCAAATGAAAATATTTAAAATATTTATTCTACTTCTCCTCATCCCCATTTTCGCCTTTAGCAAAGACATCTTGAAAGGTTATGTATTCGACAACCAAAAACAGCCTTTAATAGGTGCGTCTGTAAGATGGGAGAATGCTAAGGCAGGAGTAATGACTGACGAACGCGGTTACTTTGAAATATCGGGTACGCCACACAAAGATCACATGCTCGCCATATCGTATGTCGGATTTGAAGATAAAGTTATCCACATACATGATTTTGCAGACACACAAAACGTTGTGTTGGAAGAAAATGCCGAATTAGGCGAAGTCGTTGTAGAAAGAACAGTACCGGGAACAATCAAATCCCGGATAAGCCTATTGAATACCGAAAAAATAACAACCAAAGAATTGCACCGTGCTGCATGTTGCAATCTTTCCGAAAGCTTCGAAACAAATCCTTCGGTAGATGTATCATTTAGCGATGCGGTAACAGGAGCTAAACAAATACAACTGCTCGGGTTAGCCGGAACTTACGTGCAAACATTAACAGAAAACTATCCTAACTTTAGAGGGGCAGCCTCAGTATACGGACTGGATTACATTCCCGGACCATGGATGGAAAGCATACAGATATCTAAAGGTGCAGCTTCTGTAAAGAACGGATATGAGTCGATTACAGGACAAATGAATGTGGAATACAAAAAGCCAAATAGCGCAGATCCTCTCAGCTTGAATTTATTTTCGAGCGATGCCGGAAGATACGAAGGCAATGCCGATGCAGCATTTATCTTGAATGATAAATTAAGCACAGGAGTATTCCTGCATTATTCGAATGAATCTGCATCACATGACGACAACGATGACAGTTTCTTAGACATGCCGAAGAAACATCAGTTTAATATGATGAACAGGTGGAATTATATGTCGGGCAGATATGCTTCACAATTCGGCGTTCGTTTCTTACAGGATTACCGTACCAGTGGGCAAACAATGCATACTTTAAATTCTGCCTCGATCAATACTGATCCGTACGAAATATCTGTAAAGACAAACAGAGGGGAATTTTATACAAAGAACTCATACATTGTAGACGAAGAACGTAACGGAAATATTGCTCTGATATTCACAGGCTCATATCACGATCAGAAATCAAAGTATGCAGCAGACAAATACAATGTATATGAAAACAATCTATATGCATCGCTGATGTATGAAACAGGGGTTGGCAAGATGCATCAACTAAGTACAGGTTTAAGTATGAACTGGGACAAATACAATCAATCAATTTATCTGACTCAGCCAATCACAAATCAGCCCGATGAAGAAACTGTAACAGGAGGATATCTGCAATATACCTTTAATAAGGATGATAAGTTCATTGCCCTAGCCGGATTGCGGACAGACTACAGCACCCTGCACAAAAAAGCATTCGTTACGCCACGCCTGCACTTAAAGTATATGCCTGTAGAGTGGCTAAACCTTAGAGCATCTGCGGGGAAAGGCTATCGTACAGTATTTGTTATGCCTGAAAACAGTTACTTCTTAGCAAGCAGCCGCAAGATAGAAATAGCAGACAACCTACGACAAGAATCGGCATGGAACTATGGTACAAGCATCTCTTTTCATATACCAATCAGAGGTGAAGAGCTAACCATATCGGGAGAGTGGTACAGAACCGACTTTGACAATCAGGTGGTAACGGATGTAGACAGCGACCCTCATGCTGTAAAGTTCTATAACCTGTCGGGCAAATCGTATGCCGATAGTTATCAGATAGAAGCGTCATACCCCTTATTCAAAGGGTTTAATATATTGGGAGCGTATCGTTGGACAAATGCAAAAACAACTTACGGAGACAAACTAATGAAAAAACCTCTGATAAGTGATTACAAAGCACTTCTAACAGGCTCTTACGAAACCCGCTTAAAGAAATGGGTATTCGACCTTACCGCCCAATTTAACGGAGGCGGACGCATGCCAACCCCTGATGTGGTGAATCCTTTGTGGAAAACTACATTCGATTCGTTTACAATACTGAATGCACAGATCACTAAGAACTTCCGTAATTGGAGTATCTATGTAGGTGCAGAAAATATTACGGATTTCAAACAAAAGAATCCGATCGTCTCGGCAGAAAATCCATTTGGTGATGACTTTGATGCCACAATGGTGTGGGGACCAACTCAGGGTCGTAAATTCTACGTGGGACTAAGATATGCTATTGGCAAGTAGTTAAGGTATTTATAATCTAAGAATATTAAGCGGGGTGAAGTATCTTTATTAATGAGATATTTCACCTCGCTTTTTATATTTATGTCTTACAAAAAGAATTAGCTTTATCAATAAGATGAGAGAGGAAAGGAAAATAGGTAAAAAGATCAAGACATTGACTAACAATGCCGTTGCTTGCATATCTATATCCAGAAAGTAAAGTACAACTCCTATCAGCAGCCAACAAAGAATAGAAAGGACAGACATTATCAATAATGCCAAAGGCTCTTTTCTACCCTTAAAGTGCTTTATCAACAGATAAGCCGGTATAAGAATAACGAAGAATAATATGAGGGAGAAGTCTAATCCAAACATTACTCTTACCCCTCAAAGAAATAATCAAACTCGAAAGCCATACTATTAAACGCCTCTTGCTTTATCAGATCTTTATCTTCCTTATATACAGATAATTTTTGAAGAATGCGATCTGCAATATCTTTAGATTGACGACCAATATGTTTTAGAGTTAACAATGCAGCATTCCGCAGAAAAATATTCTCGGATATCACATCATCCCAAATAGTTGACACTAATTCTACAGCTACCGATTCAGTCTTCTTTGCAATGAACAGACGCGCCAACAACCAGTACCCTGTAGTTCTGATATCTGTAACAGTTGAATTTGCCCATTCCAATGCTATCTCTCTGGCAAATGCCACATTTTGAAGCAAGTTTGCACAAACTTGTTCTCTTATCTCCTGATTGGGGATAGATACGCCCCACTCGTATACCTTTTCTTTTGTAAAAGAATCGGTTGGGTAAAGTAGGGTTGCCAATATTTTCAGCTCGCGGGTATTGTCTGCCCAAAGCGTTTCCGCGAGTTCTGAATCAGGTTGATAACGCTTCGCTAAATCTTTGATCTGCTGAACAGACAAGCCAAAGTTTAGCTTGTAATCCAAACCACGCTGACGCATGTTTGTTGAAACGATGCCGTTCATAGCCATACGGCATCTCTTACGAATGTCTTTTATTATATCTTCTTGCATTTATACCTCAAAGTCTACGGCTTTTCTATCTATTACAGCCTCTCTGACAAAAGGAAGAACAGCCTGATGTAACGGATGATTCTGATATATTTCTAAATCTTCTTTCTTGCTCAATTCTGAATAAAGAGCAACATCAAAGTTGCCACCTCCTAAGAAGTCGATACCTACTTCTATCTTGAGTAATCCATCAATTTTGCCCGACAAAGCTTCCAGTTTCTCTTTTATTAGCTTTGCATTTGTAGCTTTATCATTTCCGTGAGCTTCATCCTTCAGCTTCCACATTACAATGTGTTTAATCATATTCAGTTATATTTTGGGTTTATTAAAAGGTGACAAAAGTGACACTTTTTATTCTTATTTATATCGTCACCTTTTTCCTTTAAATCATTCTATTAATAGATAAAAACAAATAGAAATTATTCTGCATACTCATTTGGTGACACTTTTATCTCTGCAAAAAGCGTACCATCCAATTTATAGTAAGCGAATATTACCGTCATTTTATCTTTACGAAACATATCGAGATCTTCGCCTTTATTCTCACGCATTCCCATAGTGATAGCAGGCTTTGCACTCCGAACAAATTCGTCAACAGATACGGTAGGCTCTTGAGTAAAAGTGTAGTAATACTTATATTCTGTAGCAGAAACAGCCTCGGCTCGATCTATGCGTATATTGCCGGGTAATACCATTGGCATCGAAGCATTCGCTTTTTCGGCCAGCTTAATATATTTCTTCTTCGGTGCTTCTCCTTTTACTTCTGTTTTTACAGTTTTTTCATCTGCCGTATTATCCGTTTTTGATTTTGAGTTACACCCAGTAAACGCAGCGAATGCAATCGAACAGATAAGAGCAAAAACAATATACTTTTTCATAACTATCCGGTTTTTATTAATAATCAAGTGATAAAGATACGTATTCAAAAAAGAATCTGATCTCTCTTATGTTATATTTTAGCTCGCAACGTATTTATAAGAGAGAAAAACAGACCTAAAAACAGTTCTTTATTCGAGCAATATCGTTTATATCTTAACATCTACAAAGAAACTAACCAACAACAATATATTAAGAAGCGTAACAACTATGGCTATGCCATACAAAAGTATTTTCGTAAAAAGAGTATTAGCGTACTTGCCCATTACCTCTTTAGATGAAGTAAGCCTTACCTGCAAAAACACAGTTATTGGAAGTTGCACACTCAAAATAGCTTGAGAGATAATAAGCCCCTTAAAAGGGTCGCCTATCATAAATATGATTAGCAATGCTATCCCGAGTGAGATAATCACACCTGTACGCGAATGAATATCTTTTATATTATAAGGTTCATCGTACATACCCGCAAATATAGAACCTGCCGCAATACCCGAAGTCATAGAAGACGAAACTCCCGCCAACAGCAACGCCAATGCAAATATCACAACCGCATTACTCCCTAGTAATGGTTCGAGCAGGGAATGGGCTTGTTGAAGATCATTTACGACGATATTTTCTCTAAAGAAAGTTGAGGCAGCCAATAAGATCATCGCACTATTTATTGCCCACCCGATAAACATAGAGAAAAATGTATCGAAAAACTCGTATTTCAATTGCTTTTCAATCACAGCCTCATCTTGCAAATTCCATTGACGGCTTTGTATCACTTCCGAATGCAGAAAAAGATTGTGCGGCATCACCACTGCTCCCAGCACACTCATTATAATCAGCATGCTCCCTTCCGGGATAGAAGGCACTACCCATGCTTGTGCAGCCTCTCCCCACTCGATATCAACAAGAAAAAGCTCGTAGATAAAAGATAGTCCGATAAGGGAGACAAAAGCAATAATATAGCGCTCTATCTTTTTATACGAATTGGAAAACATCATCGCGAAAACGAAAACTGCAACCAATACGGCTCCCACTTTGATAGGAATTTCAAAAAGCATATTCAATGCAATAGCTCCACCCAATATTTCGGCCAAAGATGTAGAGACAGAAGCTCCCATTGCCGACCACAATATAGTTCGCGAACCCATTCGTGGTAAATATTTATTAGCGGCTTCGGAAAGACAGAGCCCTGTCACAATACCCAAGTGAGCTACATTGTGTTGAAGGATAATCAACATAACGGTAGACAGCGTTACCACCCATAACAGGGCATATCCAAACTCCGATCCGGCTGCAAAATTCGAAGCCCAGTTACCCGGGTCAATAAATCCCACAGTTACCAACAGTCCGGGACCTATATATTTTAATAGCTCCAAAGCACCATACTTTGGTTTGGGGTGAATGCGTGTATATGCTTTCTTTAAATTTTCAAAAAGATTCATTACGTTCTATATTTGGATACAAAATTATCTTTTTCGCAAAACAATCTTCATAAAATGTGAAAAGAATTAATCATTCCAAAGCTCAACACCTTTCTTTTTCTTATATTCGCAGAATTAATATTTTTAAACACGAAATTATGAAACAAACGGGTATTACTCTCATAGTTGCATTATTGGTAGCTTTTTTTTACTCATGTAAAGATTCGGCAGACTTGACCAACTCGATACCGGCGAGTGCCGCTACTGTTATACATATCGATACAAAATCTCTATTGACAAAAGCCGACTATAAGCCACTGGAGAATAAAGTTATAAAAGAAGCCCTTGACAAGGCTAAATCCGGCGGTAACGCTACAAAAGCTATTGAACAGCTTGAGAGTTTCCTTAAAAACCCAAATTCGACAGGCATCGACTTTCTTAGCGATTGTTACATGTATATGGACAGTACAACAATGGGTATTGTTCTGAAAATGGACGATCAGAAGAAATTGAAGGAATTACTTATCAAGACCTTCGAGCTACCGGAACAAATGTTGGAAGAAAAAGATGGGGTGACTACAGTAAGTGCACAACAAAACTTTGTTATAGGCTGGACTAAGGACAAGCTTTTATTGCTTACATATATGGGAACTGTATATTATCGCGACCATAGTGCCTTGCCTGATCTGAAAACATTGGTTACAAAACAACTAACGCAAACAGCTAAAGAGAGCATCAACTCTAAAAAATCATTCGCAGAATTTATTTCGAACAAAAAGGATATTTCGATCTTCTCTTCATACAGTAATATAAAAGGAATGTGGTCTTCTTTGTTACCTCCTGCATTGGCAATGCAAGGACATGACGGGAATGCTGTAAATAAAATGCTAACAGGATTATATGACCAATTAAAAGATATAAATACAGCTGCTTTTATTTCGTTCGAAAAAGGGGAAATAGCATTTAGCAATAAAATGTACTATGATACCCCGGAAGCAGAGAAGAAATTTAACGAACTGGCGTCGCAGATGACAGGTAAACTAAAAGGTAATCAGCTTAAATACTTTACAGATAAACCTATCTTTTCCATCTCGGCTAACATGAAAGGAGAAGGTATTTATAATTATCTGAACGAATTAGGCTTCATTTCTCTGATAGAAGAAAGTGCAGGTTCTAACTTATCGGAGTTAGGCATCGACCTGAAATCTTTTATCTCCAACATGGATGGAGACATTACTTTTGCCGTGAATAATGTAAAAATTGTAACAAAGAAATCTGATTACTACGATTTTGAATATACAGACTCATCTCCTGAGCTTTCATTTTTTGCAGACCTCAAAGACGCAAACTCTATATGGAATATTGCAAAAGGAAAAATAAAAGAACTTAATGGCGAAGCTGCCGTTTTCACTGAACTGAATCCAAATACATATTCGCTAAAAATGGATGAGAATACGAATGCTTACTTTGGAATCAACAACAATATGTTCTTCTTTACAAATAGCGAAAGTGTATTCAAAAACATATCTGCAACAGGACTAAAGAGTGATCTGTCGGATCAGGCTAAAGATAAGACTACATTTATATGTGGAACTTTCAGCCCTCTAAAACCATTATTATTGTCAGAAATAGGAGGTAATGATAAAGCGAAGGAGCTTGCCACAAAAGGCTTTGACTTGCTTGGTGATTATAATTATATAACAACTCAGGACATGAGTGGTAATGGTAAAATCGTTATTACAGATACAAGTGGCAATAGCCTTGCTGTAATTTGTAAATTTGTAGACAGCGTAGTTACACATATCGCTCAGGAATATTAAATAAAAAGCTGATAGCTAGAAGCTAACAGCTAAACATAGATGAATACGATACAATTAAAAAACGCCCTTCCTGATGTCTTCTCGGAAGTAAGAGATATAAAATCAGATATCTGGAGAAAAGACGTCACTTTTGAGAAGGGAAAAACATATCTGATAAAAGCAGAATCAGGCTTAGGAAAAAGTTCGCTCTGTAGCTATATCTATGGCTACAGAGCCGATTTTTCGGGAAATATATTTTTTGACGAAGCAGAAGTCAAAAATATAAAGAGAAAAAAATGGGATAAGATCAGATCAAAACATTCGAGTCTCCTGTTTCAAGAACTGCGTCTCTTTCCCGAATTGACAGCTCTGGAAAACATCCGGCTAAAAAACAATCTCACTCACCACAAAACAGAATCGGAAATCGATTCGATGTTCGACAGGTTGGGCATCAGTGACAAGAAAGACCAACCAATAGGAAAAATGTCTTGGGGACAGCAGCAACGTGTCGCAATTATCCGCTCGCTTTGCCAACCTTTCGACTTTCTTATCCTCGACGAACCCATTAGCCATCTTGATGACAACAATGCCAAAATCATTACTGAGCTTATCCACGAAGAGGTAAGAGCACAGCATGCAGGATTGATAGTCACCTCGATAGGCAAAGATTTACCAATGGATTACTCTCAAATATTATCACTATGAATCTGGTTTGGAAGCTCTTGAAACAAAATATAAGCAAAGGACAGTTTGCCGGATTCTTTATTGCCAATCTTATCGGATTAACGATTGTTCTGCTTGGCCTCCAATTTTACCTGGATATCAATCCCTTGTTTTCGGAAAAGGATACTATCATGAAGAGGGATTTTCTGGTACTAACAAAACAAGTAGGGATTTACAATACACTGAACCCTCAAGCATCAGGTTTTTCGGCCGAAGAAATTAAGAATATAGAAAACACCAGTTTTGCAACGCAGGTAGGAGCATTTACTGCTTCGAGATATAAGGTTTTTGGAGGAATAAGCACCAATCAGGGAGGTTTCAACACCGAAATGTTTTTCGAATCGGTTCCTGATGATTTCATAGATGTGAAGACCGACAGATGGAAGTTTAGTCCCGATGATGAATTCGTTCCTATTATCCTTCCTAAAAACTACCTTGACCTTTACAATTTCGGTTTTGCCGAAGCTCGCTCTATGCCGAAACTTTCGCAGAGTGTAATAGGAATGGTGAATTTCAACATCACGATATCAGGCAAATGGCAACATAAAGAGTTTAAAGGGCAAATAGCCGGTTTTTCGAATCGGATAAACACAATCCTTGTTCCCGAATCTTTTATGAAATGGGCAAACGAAAACTACGGCGAACAAGCCGTCTCCAATCCCAGCCGACTAATGGTAGAAGTAAACAATCCTGCCGACCCCAATATTGCGAGCTTCCTCAAAAAGAACAACTATGAAGTAGAAGGCGAAAACTCGGCAGTGAGTAAAATGTCGTATTTCCTCAAGATAATGGTAGGCATTGTTATTGCAATAGGAATAATAATCTGCGCACTAGCCTTTTTTGTTCTTACGCTTAGTATCTATCTACTATTGGAAAAGAATATGGAAAAACTACGGAATCTCCGTCTGATAGGTTATGCAAAAAGCGTGGTAGTGCGCCCTTACGAATTAATGGCTATCGGGATGAATCTTGCGATACTCACACTTGCAATTGCATCGGTCTTGGTGATACGCATCAAGTACAGCGATATTGTACGCAATGTATGGAGTGAATTCGAAGGTTCGGATATTATGATCACTCTGATTGCCGGAATATGTATATTCTTGCTTTTATCCTCGCTGAATATTGTGATAATAAGAAGAAAAGTAAAATAGAAATTTATTCTTTCGATTTCTTCTTTTCCCTCACAGAGGAAGCATATACTCCAAAGAGACAAAGCACAAAGAAGGTAATGAATGTTATACGCATACTCCCTATAAACTGAGGGTGCGGTGCTAAAGACAAATCGATATTGCCTATCATTATCGACATTGCCATTATAGCGATCCCCATACTCAGAGACTGCCCTGTAAGCCTCATCGTACCCATCGTTGCTGATGCCAGTCCATAGTGTTTTCTTTCTACCGAACTCATGATAATATTTGTATTTGGAGAAGAAAATATACCAAATCCTAAACCCAAAAGAACCATCATGATACCAATAAAGTAATAGCTTGTAGTCTCGGTAATAAAGCACAATCCACCCAACCCGACTGCAATAATAGACATGCCTATGGTTGCCAAAAATGTAGGAGACATTTTGTCGGATAGACTACCTGACCTCAAAGCGGCGATAGCCTGTATAACAGATTGTATAATAAGTATTAGTCCCGCATCACGAGGAGATAATCCCCGCACATATTGAAGATACAAACTCAACATAAAGGAAATGGCAAATGTCGCCGAATAATTTATCAGAGCAGACAACGAAGACATCCGAAACATTTTGTTGCCGATAAAAACACGGATATTAAACACCGGAAACTCTTGCTTCTTTTCATATAAAGCAAATAGGAATAATACGATTACACCAATTACAATAAAAATGAAACCCTGAATGTGAGGTAGTTCCGCAAAACCATAAATTAGAGCGAATAAACCTATAGCAAACAAAATAGAGCCTATCGTATCAAATTTACTTTTAGCCTCTTCTTTCCAATCTTCTTTAATAATATAATATCCACCAACGGCGACAATAAAACAAATAGCAGCAGAAACAAAAAAGATACTATGCCAATTGAAGTATTGAGTAAGCAAACCTCCCACAAAAGGTCCGGCAGCCAATGATGAATAAACAGTTGCAGCAACTACCCCCATAGCTTTCCCCCGTTTTTCGGCTGGGACAGAAGAAGTAAGAATAGCGGTACTGGTACCAAACATCATGGCACTACCGATCCCCGCAAGGAAGCGATAAATGATAAGCATAACCCCAGTTGTTGCCAATCCACTCAATACAGAAAATATAGTCAGAATAACTACCCCCCATATAAACACCTTTTTGCGTCCTATCATGTCTGCCATACGGGCACAGGGTATTTGCAAAATGGCTGTAGACAGCATATAAGAAGTCGGCACCCATCCCGACATAACAGCGTTGAGCGATAAGTCTTTGTTGATATACGGCAGCGCAAGGTTTAGAGCCGAACTTATAAAAGGCACAAGCGAAGAAGCCAGACACAGGATAAATAACAAAGCTCCTGTGTTTGCTTTTTTCTCAGGATGCGTCATAGTCTGATCAGTTTATTCAAGATTGTTTCTATCATCTTATTGCATGATGGAATATATTGAGTGTTTTTTCTTATATAATCTTCCGATTGAATATATTTTCCTCCAACAAGTTCTTCATCACTATTGTTGAGTATATCGGCGCAACTTTTTTCAGTGGCTTCAAAATGGAACTGTAAACCGATAACCTTTTCTTTATACGAAAAAGCCTGATTAACACATGCCTCACTCGAAGCAAGCAATTTGGTTCCTGCCGGCAAATCAAATGTATCGCCGTGCCATTGGAAAACAATAGGAGACACGGTTTCACTTCCGAATAAGTCCTGAGATTCTTTGTCAACAAACGATATGGACAACCAGCCTATTTCTTTTTCCTTACTTGGATATACTGCGGCTCCCAATGCATTGGCTATTATCTGCGAACCCAAGCAGATACCCAGCACTGCTTTGTCTGAATCAATTGCTTTTCGTACAAAGAGCTTTTCATATTTCAACCAAGGATAGCTGTCTTCTTCATAAGTCCCCATAGGGCCTCCCATAATTACGAGCATATCAAAGTCATCCTGATCAGGAAACTTATAGTCCTCATAAATTTTGGTTACGGTTAGATTATAACCGTTATCCTCTACCCATTTTCCGATATATCCTAACCCTTCGTATGGGACATGTTGAATATAATGAACCCTATATGTAGACATAATTATATTTTTGTGTGATTTAAACTTTAAATGTACCAAAAATGTTCATATCAAAAACAATCTATAAAAAATATAGTTTTCAAAATGAAAACTATATCATACCTTTACATTCATAACACGCTACGAAGGATGTCTGATTATAATATATTACTAGCTTTTATACTTACTGCTATAGCCGGTCTATCTACCGGAATAGGCAGCCTGATTGCGTTATTGGCAAGACATACAAATACGAATTTCCTTTGTGCTTCTCTCGGATTTTCGGCAGGAATCATGTTATACGTTTCTTTTATGGAAATGATACCCGAAGGAAAAATAGAACTGATAGCTGCTTATGGAGAAAAACTGGGTACACTATATCTTATTCTGGCATTTTTTATAGGAATTGCATTCATCAACCTCATAGACTTTCTTATCCCCGAGTCTCTAAACCCTCATGAAATACAAGGAGTAGAAGACATGGGTATAAAAAAACGTGCATTGAAACGCACCGGTATCGTAGTGGCCATGTCTATAGCAATTCATAATTTCCCCGAAGGGATAGCCACGTTTACATCGGCTCTCGGGTCTTTAGACGTTGCAATACCGATTACGATAGCGATAGCAATACATAATATCCCCGAAGGAATTGCTGTAGCTGTACCCATATATCATGCAACAGGCAGCCGACAAAAGGCTTTCTGGCTTTCGTTTGCATCCGGTCTGGCTGAGCCGTTCGGTGCTCTGATTGCCTATTTTTTCCTTTTACAGTTTTGGACTCCTGCTATAAATGGGCTTATACTAGCTGCGGTATCGGGCATCATGGTGTTCATCTCGTTAGACGAACTTTTACCTAGTGCCGAGAAATACGGAAAACATCATATTTCCATCATGGGACTCGTAGCCGGAATGCTGGTCATGGCATTCAGCTTATATCTGTTTATATAAAAAATCCTGCCTCTTTTCGGGAAGCAGGATCACAATACCGTGTTGATAAATATAAGTTCTATTTTATTGCTGTCAGATTATCTTTTGCATTCACCTGCACTACTGCCAACAGTTCACCCTGTGCATCATATATGTGTTGCAAGTGTTGAGACTGTAACGACCATGTAGATATACCCTGATCCCATGTTGTGTAAGCAATATCTACAACTTGTCCTTTATTGTTATATTCATAACTGTACTTCTGAACTCCTACCCAACCTTCTTTATCTACCCATTTGTAAAGTACTCTTTCTTGTAAAGAACCGTCAGTACTATATTTATATACTGTTTTGTCCAACGCCTTCGAGGTTTCTTTATCTACCGTTACGTACTCTTTCGTTTTGTCGTCATTATTGCTATAAACTCTGGTTTTAGGACTCCCTGCATATACATTTGCTACAGATAATAATACGACTAAAAGTGATGTTAATATTGTTGTTCTCATGACTGTATTTACTTTAAATATTTCTTAATCTTTTTACAAATTATTTGAAAAGCGCTTCTATACATAAGACGATAATCCGGAGAATATAGTTACAACTTTTTCCTGTTTTTTTTGAAACAAATACATAAAGCGCTAGAAAACAGAATCTTTACAGAGTAAACAATTTATATATGTTTTATAAAAAGTAAATACAATCAAACTCTTTATCGAAAATATTCTCATATATTTGTACTTATACTAACTTGCATCAATAGCACAATTTATGAAAAAATACCTATTCACCCTTAGCCTGATCGTCATAGCATGTCTTTTTAGTCTAAATTCATGTAGAAAAAGTGGTAGTAAAGAGATCAACTCCGAGTTTGCAAAATATATTGCCGCCTTTACCTATGGTAAAATATCTTCCTCTTCGGAAATACAGATCGAACTTACACAAGATATTCCGACAGCCGAGCTTAATAAAGAAATTGAGCAGGAGCTATTTGAATTTTCTCCATCGATAAAAGGTAAAGCCTACTGGACCAGCACACGTACTATCAAATTTGTACCTGAGCCCGGAGAGTTGAAACAAGGGACAGAATATGATGCTTGGTTCAAACTCGACAAGGTTTTGAAAGTAGATAGCAACTTCAAAGAGTTCTACTTTTTTTTCCGTGTGCCTGAACAAAACTTCAATGTAAACCTACGCCCTTATACTCAAATGAAAGATAATGACCTTGTATGGAATACTGTACAAGGCGAAGTTCTTTTAGCGGATGAGGCCAACACAGACGATGTAAAAAGTATGTTCTCTTTATCGGGCGGAGATAAATCTAAAGATGCTAAAATAAAGATTACTCCAAGCGAAATAAAAGGTAGATACAATCTAACAATAGACAGTCTTTACAGAGGTACAAAAGAAATAGAATATACATTGAGTATAAAGGGGAGTGCCATAAATGCAAAAAGAGATGATGAGCAAAAAATCATTATCCCTGCAATCTCCGATTTTAAGGTATTGGACGTATCAATGGAATATTCTCCGCAAGAATGCGTTCGCATTACATTCAGTGATCCTCTATCTCTCAATCAGAATATACAGGGACTGATAAAACCGGGTATTATAGAAAGTTTCTCTTTCGATATTCAGAAAAATATAATGAAACTCTATCTTGATAAAACGACAAGAGGGACAAGTACCGATTTGAAAATATTCAAAGAGCTGAGAAACTCACAAAACAAGACTCTTGATAAAGATTATACGTTCAGTGTAAATTTTGAAAAGAATAAACCCGAAATAGAAGTACCTAATGCGGGTAATATACTACCCAATTCGGACAATCTTATCATTCCATTCAAAGCTGTCAATCTTTGGGCGGTGGATGTGAAAGTTATTAAGATATACGAAAACAATATATTGGGTTATCTACAGTCGAATGATTTTGGAGGAAGCAACGAGCTAAAACGTTTCGGTCGTCTGATTCTAAAAAAACGTATCCGACTGGATGAAGACCCTACGATGAAACTGGATGAATGGAATACATTCTCTCTGGATATGGCAAAATTGATAAAGCAAGATCCGGGAGCAGTATACAAGGTAGAATTCACCATGAAAAAAGAATACTCTCTTTATCCTTGCGACGGTATAATCCCTCAGATACCGAAAGACGCTGCATTACAGCGTTTCGACAATGAAATGGACGAAGAAGACGAAAAGCAATGGGATAATCCCGGATATTATTACTACTCCGACGAATGGGATTGGGATGAATATAACTGGCAAGAAAGAAATAATCCTTGCGACCCAACATATTACATGAACAAAACATCAGAGGTCGTTGTATTAGCATCCAACATTGGTATCACTGCAAAGATGGGCTCCGAAAAGAAAATGACAGTAGCCCTTACAGATATATTAACTACAAACCCTATTTCGGGTGCAACCGTTGATATTTACAACTATCAGATGCAGCGCATTGGCACAGGCAAAACAGATGGAGACGGATTTACAGAAATAGAATACAAGGGAGGTGTTCCGTTTGCAGTTATTGCATCGCATGGTAAAGAAAAAGGATATCTGAAGGTTACTTCAAACCTTTCTTTATCGCTTAGCAACTTTGATGTTAGCGGACAAGAGATACAAAAAGGATTGAAAGGGTATATCTATGGAGAACGAGGCGTGTGGCGTCCGGGCGATTCTATATTTGTCACCTTTATTCTCGAAGATAGACATCAGACATTACCAAAAGATCATCCTGTTTCGCTCGAACTATATACTCCACGCGGGCAAATGGCTCAACGTTATGTATCAACCACAGGTAAAGATGGATTCTATGCTTTCCGTATGGCTACCGACCCGAATGCTATCACAGGCAACTGGAGGGCACGTGTAAAGGTGGGAGGAGTAGCATTCTCAAAGACTTTGAAAATAGAAACCGTTAAGCCGAACCGTTTAAAAGTACGACTTGATGCAGGTGAAATGATAAACGCAGGCAGCGGCACATTTTCCGCTCCGTTGTCTTCGCAGTGGCTACATGGTGCTCCGGCAGCAAATCTGGCAGCAAAAGTAGAAATGACATTAAGTAAAGCATCCAATCCTTTCAAAGGATACGAAACTTATACTTTCAACAATCCAACGTCGAACTTTGCGTCCGATACCTATACAGTTTTTGAAGGGAAACTTGATGCACAAGGGAATGCAACGGTGAGAACAAGCCTGCCTCAGGCTTCTAGCGCACCGGGAATGTTGCGAGCGAATATCGTTTCCCGAGTATTTGAGTCGGGGGGAGATGCCAGTATATATACTCAAACTGCAGCTTACTCTCCATACTCGGCATATGTAGGAGTTAAAGTCCCAACAAGTAGCGATTACGGCTGGTTGGAGACAGACAAGGACAATATGTTTGATATTATTACACTCAGCCCCGAAGGAAAACCGATTAACCGCTCGAATGTAAATGTGAAAATTTATAAGTTGAAATGGTCTTGGTGGTGGAATACCAATGATAATTTGGCTTCTTATGTGAATAATACATCTACCGAAGTACTCTTAAATGAAAACATTTCAACTTCGGCAGGAAAAGCGAAAGCCAAGTTCCGTGTGAACTATCCGGATTGGGGACGTTACCTCATCATGGTAAAAGATGAACAGAGCGGACATATCACAGGTAGAGTATTCTATGTGGATTGGCCATCGTGGAGAGGACGCTCGGAAAAAGATGACCCAAGCGGATTAACAATGCTTTCGTTCTCTACAGATAAGCAGTCTTACAAAGTTGGAGAAACTGTTACCGTAATTTTGCCAAAAAGTTCAAAGGGTCGCACCTTGATTACCATAGAGGATGGCTCACGTATCATTTCGCGCGAATGGGTAAAAACAAGTGCGACAGAAGATACCAAACACACCTTCAAGGTAACAGAAGAAATGACACCTAACTTCTACATTGCCGCCAGCCAGTTACAGCCGCATGCGCAAACAGACAATGACCTGCCTATCCGTATGTATGGTATATTGAATATCAATGTGGAAAATAAGGAAACGGAACTGAATCCTGTCATCACGATGCCGGATGAACTCCGTCCTGAAAAAGAATTCAGTGTTTCCATATCCGAAAAGAACAAGAAGGATATGACTTATACCCTCGCTATTGTAGATGAAGGCTTGTTAGACCTCACATCGTTCAAAACACCAAATGCCTGGGCTGATTTCTATGCACGTCAGGCTCTCGGTGTACGCACATGGGATATGTTCGACATGGTAGTAGGCGCACAAACGGGTAAACTTGGACCTCTGTTGAGCATCGGTGGTGACGAAGCTTTGAAACCAGCCAACAATGTTATGAGCCGATTTAAACCTGTAGTAAAATATATGGGGCCATTTACAATAAGCGGAGGTAAAACGGATACGCACAAAATCAAACTTCCATCTTATTTCGGATCAGTACGTGTAATGGTTGTTGCCGGAAATAAAAAAGGTGCTTACGGAAGTGGAGAGAAAACTGTTCCTGTAAGAAATCCGCTGATGATATTATCGACATTACCACGTGTGGCGGGTCCTGACGAAGAGTTCTTGCTTCCTGTAAATGTATTTGCAATGGACAAGAAAGTAAAAACTGTAAATCTGAGAGTAGAATCTAAAGGTATATTCCAGTTTACAGAAGGAACTTCTAAATCTGTATCATTTACGAATGTAGGCGATAAGATGGTTTACTTTAAAGTAAAAGTCGGCAAGAAAACAGGCTATGAAAAAGTTGTGATCAGAGCGACAGGAGGAGGAGAGTCTGCAACAGAAACAATTGATATTGAGATTCGCAATCCGAACCCGAATGTCCTGTTAAGTTCTCACGCTCTTGTTTCGCCAAACGATACGGCACATCTAGCCATATCATTCGAAGATATCAAAGCTGAAGACTGGGCAAAACTCGAAGTATCACGTATGCCGGGAGTGAACCTGAATAACACATTAACTTATTTGCGCTACTATCCTCACGGATGTACCGAGCAAGTAACATCTAAAGGGTTCCCGCTGCTATTCTTAGAAAAATTCAGACCTCTTACCGAGAAAGAAAAACAAGTTATAGTAACAGATAATGTAAAAGGAGCTATCCAGACAATCGTTTCACGCCAACTTGGCGACGGTGGTATTGTTTACTGGCCGGGCAATCGTTATCCGGATGAATGGGTAAGCAGCTATGCCGGACACTTCTTGCTGGAAGCACAGAAAGCAGGATGGGAAGTTCCAACATCAGTAATCAACAAGTGGAAACAGTTCCAGAAAAAAGCTGCTCAAACATGGAATAAGGGTAACCTTTACAGTTCTTATTATACTTACTCGATGAGTGACTTGCAGCAAGCATACCGCTTGTATACTTTGGCGCTTGCCGGAGATCCTGAATTGGGAGCGATGAACCGATTGAAAGAAATGCAAGGCCTATCAGTACAGGCTCGTTGGAGATTGGCTGCTGCCTATGCCTTAGCAGGGAAGAAAGATGCGGCTCTGCAACTGACAAACAATGCCAGCGATCAGGTAGAACATTATGCATTTAGCAACAACACGTTTGGTAGTTCTCAGCGCGACATGGCTATGATAATGGAGACATACCTATTGTTAGGTCAGACACAAAAAGCGCTAAAACTCTCATTCAAGGTATCTGAATACCTGAGCGGAAGTTATATAACTACCCAAACTGCAGCTTATGGTTTGATCGCTATGTCTCGACTGGCTGAAAAAATGGGCAAAGGTGTTATTTCATACGAATGGTCATTGAATGGAGTTCCTCAAAAAGTAAGTAACTCGGGCGATGTATTCCAAGAAGTAAATATAAAACCTCACGATAAGGTAAACATATCGATTAAGAATAAGGGACAGGGTGATATATTTGTCCGTCTGTTAGGTAAAACACAACCTCTGACAGACAAGAATCCTGCCGAAGCGAATGGAGTAAAACTATATGTAAAATATATAGACGAAAACGGCAAAGAGCTGGATGTTTCTTCTCTACGACAAGGAACAGAATTCTATGCAAATGTGATTGTCCAAAACATTTCGGGACAGTATCTTACCGATATTACACTTGATCAGATATTTGCCTCAGGATGGGAGATATTCAACAATCGCTTGTTCAACGAAGCCTATACAAGAACAGCCGGTGCATATAACTATCAAGATATCAGAGATGACAGAGTGTATACTTACTTCAATCTGGGTACAGGATATTCGATATCATTCAAGGTCAGATTGCAAGCTGCGTATTGTGGTAAGTTCTATCTTCCGGCTGTAGCTAGTTCGGCTATGTATAGCCCTGATATAAATGCACGTACTACCGGACAATGGGTAGAAGTAAAGCAATAAAGTAATGTAATTAACTAACAATCAAAATAAGATAGGGTGTTTTATTCGAAAAATGCCCTATTTTTGTATGAATTATTAACGCAAAACTTAATGAAAAAAGCAATCTGTACATTTGGTAGCTATTACTTAACAGAAGGCTTTCCCCGCTTCAGAAGCATGGCTGAAAGTATGGATATCTTTGATGATATATATACTGTCTGTGAAAAAGATTTAGATGCAAACTTTTACAAAAGATGGGGACGATACCTGATCCCATACTCCAGAGGTTTTGGATATTGGTGTTGGAAACCCTATTTCATCCTAAAAATATTAGAGAAAATGGAGGACGGGGATATACTTCTCTATTCAGACATTGGCTGTTATTTTAATCCCAAAGGCAAAGAACGACTCTTAGAGTATTATCATATTGTAGAAAAAACTCCGACAGGAATACTTGGTGTAAAGAGCCAAGAGGTCAGCTACAACGGTATGCCCGAAACTCTTTATTATGAATATGAATGGACAAAGGGCGATGTGTTTGAATATTATGGTGTATATAACGATAAGACTTATACACATACACCTCAATTCGAATCTACTATTATTTTTTTCAAAAAAAGCCCTGTTGTGATGCAGTTTGTCAGAGACTGGTATCAGGCATATCTGGATGATTACAGTCTTGCGACAGATTCACCGTCACGAATCCCTAACTTACCCGGATTTAAAGAAAACAGGCACGATCAAAGCATTTACTCTATCCTTGCCAAAAAGTATGGGATAGCAGAAATTTCCACAAACGAAATATTTCAACGAGACTGGAATCTTCTCGAAAAATATCCCATACAAGCTCGCAGAGATAAATATTACCCAAGCAAATATCACTACAAACATCGCTTTAGATTAAGAAAGCTTTATGGCAGATGGTGGAGAGTAAAATATTGGTTCAAAGATAGACTATAATTAGACATCCTTGCATGAAAAAAGTATTATGCACATTTTGTAATACACTATTAACTCCCGGAGTTCCGCAGTTTGTACAAAATGCAAAGGCAATGGGTGTATTCGACGAAATATATACATATACCGAAAATGACCTAAGTAAAGAATTTCGGAAGAAATGGGGTCGATATATGTATCCTTACTCAAAAGGATATGGCTATTGGTGTTGGAAACCACCTTTAATAAAGAAAACTCTTGATATGATGAATGATGGGGATATCTTACTTTACACAGATGTAGGATGTTACCTGAACCCCAATGGAAAAGAACGTTTGACGGAATATTATGACATAGTAGAAAAAAGCCCTTCAGGAATGTTAGGTTTCAGAAGTTTTGAGAAAAACTATAATGGAATGCCGGAAGGTCTACGATTTGAATATGAATGGACTAAAGGGGACATTTTTGATTACTTTGGCGTCAGGGACAATACAGAAGTAACGCAAACAACCCAATATGAGGCAGGGATCATATTTATTAAAAAGGGACCTGAGTCAACTGCCTTTGTCAACGAATGGGTAAAAGTTATTGATGATGATTTCAGTCTTATTACAGATGCTCCTTCGAGAAGTCCTAACTTAGAAGGATTTCAAGAGAACCGTCACGATCAAAGCATATATTCAATGCTAGCAAAAAAATATAAAATAGAAGCAGTCTCAACAAACGAACTGATTCCTTTGGGAGGGGTAATGGATTGGTCTATCATAGATAAGTATCCGATACAAGCTCGCCGAGATGTTTACTACAAAAGTATGCGTCATTACAATCGCCGTTTTCAATTGCGAAAACTATACGGAATGCGGTGGAAGTTTAAATACTTTTTCAAGGATTTATTTAGGATCTAACCTTTATGAACAAAAGACTTTACCTACTTAAAGAAAAACAATCTACATTTTACATTATTATTAAGTTTTTATAAGAATATTCTGATTAGTCACAAAAAGAGCTTTGTTGAGAAAATATAAAAAGAACTGTTTGGAGTGTATTACCCTTGTCTCTTTATCATGTTGAACGAAGTGAAACATCTCGATTATAAAAAGAGATTCTTCGTTACACTCAGAATGACATAGCTATACAGTCCAAACAGTTCTATATATAATTAAATATTACTTACCAATATGCGCTGACAAGAAGCTTTCCATTGCACGGTAGAAATCGAAACGATTCTCTTCATTATGGAAACCGTGACCTTCATTGTCTTTTACCATATATTGGGTTTCAACACCTCTTTTCTTCAATGCTTCAACCATCTGATCCGATTCGTCTTTATTTACACGTGGGTCATTTGCACCTTGCGCTACAAACAACGGTGCTTTAATCTTATCTACGTGGAATACAGGTGAAGCACTTTCCAATAATTCTTTATCGGCAATAGGATCTCCAACCATTTCATGCATCATATCCAACATTGGTTTCCAGTATGGAGGAATCGTTTTCAGGAAAGTAAATAGATTAGATACGCCCACATAGTCAATTCCACAAGCGTAAAGATCAGGAGTAAATGTTAGTCCGGCAAGTGTTGCATATCCACCATAACTACCTCCGTAGATGGCAATTTTAGCAGGATCTGCTATGCCTTTCTTTTTCAGCCATTCCACACCATCGGTTATATCATCTTGCATTGTTTTTCCCCACTGTTTGAATGATATTTCCCAGAACTTTTTACCAAATCCGGTAGATCCACGGAAATTCACTTGGAATACAGCATATCCTTTATTGGCTAAGAATTGTACCTCCGGATTAAAGCCCCAACTATCACGTGCCCACGGACCTCCATGCGGATTAACCACTACAGGCAGATTTTTTGCTGTCTCCAAAGTATATCCTTTCGGTAGAGTCAGGTAACCTTCTATCGTTAAACCATCACGTGTAGTATATTTCACACAATTCATTTCGGCCATATTGTTTTCATCGATCCAAGGATAAATATCTGCTATATGAGTCAGTTCATCTTTCTTTACATCATAGAGATAATATCCTCCGGGGGTTTTATCGTTATATGTACGAACAATCAGCATATCTTCATCTTTATTTTGGCTGCTAACGCTAATAGGTCTTCCTGATACTTTTGCTGTCACTTTATCGAAAATAGCTTTCAAATCATTATCGAAGAAATGACGCTTTGCTCCTTCATGAGCCTGATAAGATGCAGCCTGTAATTTCTTGTATTTTCGAGAATATGAAATCCCTGAGAGATCATAGGTATCATTTTCGTACAAAACTTCGACTTCTTTTGCCGTTTGCGGATCAAATATTACGACAGCTTCTTTATCTCTGCCAATGTTAGAAGTAGCATACAACTTCTGATTATCTGGAGTAAAGTAATAAGGGCTTATGCTTTCTTTAAAACTTGTAGTTATAAGAGTTCTGAATGGATCACTTTCTTTATCGCGATACAACAAACTTTGATTTACACCATCAAGTGCGATAGCAATACGCAATTTCCCATCGTGGTCTGTCATCCAGCCCTGAATATTTCCGGGATTCTCAGCTAACATTGTCAGCTCTCCGGTCTCTATATTTAGCCTGTATGGGTCAAACACCTGTGGATTTCTTTTATTGAGACCAATAATAACTTCGCTCTCTATCTCAGGCAGATCGTCAATAATAGTAGTACGTACCTTCTCAAAAGCGGTAAGAGGAAGCAGGTTACTTCCATCAGCGTTTACACCATATAACTGAAAGTTTTCATCGCCTCCTGTATCTTTGAGGAACAAAATGCGATTATTATTTCCCCAAAAGTAACCGGCAATATCTCTTTCTGTTTCAGAAGTTAATCTTACAGGAGTATTGTCACCTACTTTTTGTACAAAAATATTCATACGTCCCTCATAAGGCGCTGTAAAAGAAAAATATTTTCCATCCGGCGATATCTGATAAGATGACTTTTCAGGGTTTCTGAAAAAATCTTCTAAAGGGATGTTGGGAGCTTGACTAAAAACGCTCATCGAAGCAAATAAAAACATCAACATAAGGATGTTTGAGATAAATGATTTCCTTTTCATAATCTATTAAATTTTAAACTCTTGTTATATATTAGTCGTAATAAGGTGAAAATAATCACATAAAGTGTCCAAGCATACGAATGAACTCAAAAATATTTAAATAAAAAAGGGTAGCTGAATAAATCCAACTACCCCTCAAAAAATATATATTCACTATACTTAATTCTTAAAATCTAACTCTCCATCTCTCATATCAATTATAATAGACTTCGATTTATCTATAGTACCGGCAAGCAACTGTCTCGATAGCGGATCTAACACCATTCGCTGAATAACCCTTTTTACAGGACGTGCGCCAAACTCTGGGTCGAATCCCATTTGAGAAATCCAATTGACTGCTTCATCTTCGAATTTAAGATCGACACCGTTTCCTTTCAGCATGCGGACAACGCCATCGAGCTGAATACGAACAACCTGCTCTATCTCTTTCAAAGTTAATGGCTCGAACATGATTATCTCATCAATACGATTCAGAAATTCAGGACGAATATTAACTTTCAACATATTGAGAACTTCCTTCTTGGTTCTTTCTACTACCTCATCATGATTCTTTGGCGTAATACCTGCAAAGTTTTCACGAATCAGTGGAGATCCCATATTGGATGTCATAATGATAATCGTATTCTTAAAGTTTACCACTCGTCCTTTATTATCTGTCAATCGTCCATCATCAAGCACTTGCAACAGAATATTAAACACGTCGGGATGCGCTTTTTCTATCTCATCGAAAAGAACGACTGAATAGGGTTTACGGCGGATAGCCTCGGTAAGTTGTCCTCCTTCGTCATAACCTACATATCCCGGAGGTGCTCCTATAAGACGAGTAGCACTGAATTTCTCCTGATATTCGCTCATGTCTATACGTGTCATCATATTCTCATCATCGAACAAGAACTCCGCTAAGGCTTTTGCCAGTTCAGTTTTACCGACACCTGTTGTACCCAAGAATATAAACGAACCTATCGGACGTTTCGGGTCTTGCAACCCTGCACGACTACGGCGAATAGCATTGGATACGGCAGAGATAGCCTCATCTTGACCAACAACCCTTCGGTGTAGCTCCTCTTCCAAGTTTAACAACTTATCCTTTTCACTTTGGAGCATCTTGTTCACAGGTATACCTGTCCAGCGAGAAACAACATCTGCAATATCAAAAGAATCGACTTCTTCCTTTACCATTGCCTGATTGCCTTGCATGTCATGCAATTGAGATTGTAATTGAGCAATGCCTGTTTCCAGTTCTTTTATTTTGCCGTAGCGCAATTCTGCGACTTTACCATAGTCACCTTCACGCTCTGCTTTTTCAGCCTCAAACTTAGCATTCTCAATATCTATCTTATTCTGCTGTATCTTATTAATGACGTCTTTTTCTGATTGCCATTTTGCTTTAAGTTCTGTTTCCTCCTCTTTAAGTTTACTGATCTCTTTAGTCAGTTCAGCTTCTTTCTGATTGTCATTTTCTCGACGGATAGCTTCTCGCTCAATCTCCAGTTGCTTGATACGACGGCTCTTTTCGTCAAGTTCTTCGGGAACAGAATCCACTTCCATTCGCAATTTGGCAGCCGCTTCATCCATCAGATCAATTGCCTTATCGGGTAAGAAACGATCTGTAATGTAACGACTCGAAAGCTGAACAGCAGCAACAATAGCCTCATCTTTGATACGTACCTTATGGTGGTTTTCATATTTCTCTTTCAAGCCACGCAGGATAGATATTGCATCCACTTCGCTTGGCTCATCTACCATCACTATCTGGAAACGGCGTTCGAGTGCTTTATCTTTCTCAAAATATTTCTGATATTCGTCCAAAGTGGTAGCTCCTATCGAGCGCAGTTCTCCACGAGCTAAGGCAGGCTTCAAAATATTGGCTGCGTCCATAGCACCTTCGCTCTTACCGGCTCCTACCAGAGTATGTATTTCATCGATGAAAAGAATAATCTCCCCTTCCGATTTTGTCACTTCGTTTACTACCGATTTGAGACGCTCTTCGAATTCTCCTTTGTACTTAGCCCCTGCAATCAGAGCACCCATATCCAAAGAATAGATTTGTTTGCTTTTTAAATTTTCGGGCACATCACCACGAACAATACGATGAGCAAGACCTTCTGCAATAGCTGTTTTTCCTGTACCGGGTTCACCGATAAGTATCGGGTTATTCTTTGTCCTACGACTCAAAATTTGAAGTACCCGACGGATTTCTTCATCACGACCAATCACGGGATCAAGTTTCCCGTCTTTTGCTCTTTGAGTCAGATTGATAGCATATTTTTCCAAAGACTGATATGTATCTTCTGCACTTTGGCTATTAACGTTACTACCTTTACGCAATTCACTTATAGCTTGCTGAAACTCATTTTCTGAAACTCCCGCATCTTTCAATATCTGCGAAGCCGAACTTTTAGTAGCTAAAATGCCTAACAGCAAATGCTCGATAGATACATATTGATCTCCCATTTTCTTAGCATAATCCATTGCTTTGTCTAAAGCTGAATTACTTTCGCGGCTTAAGTACGCTTCGCCCCCACCCGATACTTTCGGAAAAGAGTCTATTTCTTTATTAAGCACAGAAGTAATATACGCCGGATTAGCTCCAAGCTTTTGAAAAAGAAAATTCACAACATTCTCACCACTCATAATCACTCCAAGTAGAATATGAGCAGGCTCGATAGCTTGCTGTCCTTTCTCTTTCGTTATCTCAATTGCTTTTTGAACAGCCTCTTGAGATTTGATTGTAAAATTGTTGAAATTCATATTTTTAGTTTCTTTATTTCGTTATTTATCGTATTTATATTCTATCGTTCAAATTACTTGCCAAACAACAATAGTGACAAAATGGCAGCAATCAACTTTATACCTGATAACGAACAGAATATAAAAAAAGAGACTATCCCTGAAGGATAGCCTCTCATATCATGTATTCTACTTTTACTGACGATTATTTATTATTTTCTAGCCATTTCAGTCTCCTTTGATCAGGCAAATGAGTCACCTTAAAGTTTTCGAATTTAGCCTCAAAACCATTACCATCGGGACTGGCAGCCATCAAACCTACCATTACAGGAGTATTATCTTGCAGATAAGCATTACGCATCATAGTATATGTTTTATCATCGAAAGAATAAAAGACTTCAACGGCATCAATACGTCTTACAGCTTTAATCCATACATAAGATATTTTTTTATCCAATTCAATAACGCTCCAGTCGCTGGTCTTATGAGTTACCACAGTACTTAAATTATACTTTCCATCTACAAATTCGATCCCTGTCTTGATGTAGTTTTCGTGATCTATACGAAGCATCAAGCCCATTTGATCGAAACGAGCTTTGTAATCTCCCGTAATTTTTACTTTCACCTCAAACTCTCCTCCATATGTCGTATAATAAAAAGGAGCATCATCGACAGTAAACCCATAGTGAGATATACGCCAATAATCACTCTGAGGTGTTACAAACATACTTAATGTTTTATTTTTCACTTCCCATTTTTCAGGTTCATTGAACCATTGCATTTTTTCTAAACTCTGTGCTGAAGCAAATTGGGCTAATACTACAGCAAATAAACTAACTGCGACTTTTTTCATTTTTCTATCTTGTTTTTAATTTACGATTATATCCTATATTACGAGATATTTCCAATCCCGTATCCCTGATCTGGAGTCCTATATTTTTCACTTTTTCTTTGGGTAAGCGTCCTGCCGGACCGGAAGTCCATATACAGGCTATTGCATTTCCTTTTTCGTCAAAGATGGGGGCTGCAATGCAATGCACACCTTCTACTGTTTCGTTCAGATCTATTGCATATCCCTCCTGAATTATCTTATTCAATTCTTTCTCCAATTGCTCTTTATCTGTTATCGTATATTCATTCAAAGCCTCAAAGCGTATCTCCGAAAGTTTTTCCTTTTGTTTCTTCCCCGACATAAAAGCCAGTAATACTTTCCCCGGAGCAGTAGAATGAAGATTGAAGCGCATCCCTTGCTGTAAAATGAAAACAAAGTCAAGATTCCCCTGCACTTGCTTCAATAAAACCACTTCTGCATCAACAAGTGTTCCTATCATGACCGATTCTCCGACATTATCACGCAAACGCTTCATATATTCTTCCGACATCTCAATGATATCGTAGCTACTTACAGCTTTAAGTCCGAGCAAAAGTAATTTTCGGGAAAGGAAATAACGAAAGTTACCGGGTTCTCGCCCTATGTAACCGATCTCGAGAAGATTTGTCGCTATTTTATAAATGGAGGATTTTGGATAATCGAGAAGCCCAACAATTTCTTGCAAAGTCAGTCCTTGAGGATGCTCCGACAAAAGCTCAAGCAACTCCATCGACTTGGTTATCATCGATACATTCCTATTTTCCATTCAATCTATATTTATATATAAAAACAACAAATAATACACATATATAGATTCAATCCATATATAAGGATAAATATATAAATTTTGAATAAATATCAAAAGCTTATTCAATAAAAAAAGCTGCATACAAAATGTACACAGCTTACATATCGTTAATACTGTAAAATTAAAGGAGGCTATCCGGATTTAAGTTTACAGCTTCAATATCTTTAAAGTAATTGTATGTTCCTACTTTTAGTTCATAAGTTGCCATCTCGTCGCAAACAATAATTCCTTTTGGATGCAATTGTAAAGCCGTGATAGTCCACATTTGGTTGATAGAACCTTCTACCACCTGAGCCAAAGCACGGGCTTTGTTATGACCATTCACCATGATTAACACTTCTTTAGCATCAAGAATTGTTCCAACGCCAACAGTGACTGATGTTTTTGGCACCTTGTTTACATCGTTATCAAAAAAGCGTGAGTTCGCAATTATAGTATCCTGTGTCAGCGTTTTTATACGAGTACGAGAAGACAACGAAGATCCCGGCTCGTTAAAAGCAATATGACCATCTGCACCAATCCCACCCAAAAACAAATCAACACCGCCTACTGCCTTCATTTTAGCTTCGTAAGCCGCACACTCAGCCTCTAGGTCTGATGCGTTACCATTCAGCATGTTTACATTTGCCGGATTGATATCTATATGGCTAAAAAAATTACTCCACATAAAAGTATGGTAACTCTGCGGATGATCTTTCGGTAAACCCACATACTCATCCATGTTGAAAGTGACAATATGCTGAAAGGAAACTCTCTTTTCCTGATAATGCTTTATCAACGCTTTATACATACCCATAGGCGAAGACCCGGTAGGCAATCCTAACACAAAAGGTTTTTCAGCAGTTGGATTTGCAGCCTTAATCTTAGAAACTACATAGTTTGCCGCCCATTGCGAAAGTAAATCGTAATCTGGTTGAATAATTAATCTCATGATTATTAAATCTTAAATATGTTAGTTTATAAAAAACAAAGCAAACCCTTTAGTACAATATACTAAAAGGTTTGTCTTCGTAATGATATTATAAAGGATGATATTCTACAAATGCTTCAATAGCTTCGTAAGATGCCAATCCTAATTGTCGGTACAATTCGGCTGTAGCACGGTTTCTGTCTTCGGAACGTTGCCAGAAGAGACGCTCATCGTTGCCCAAGAACGGAGCACTCTCCATTTGCGACTGATGTTTCAATATTGCATTTCTTTTCTTACGAAGTTCTTCAGGAGAGATAGGCACGGCCATTTCAATATGGTCAATTTCCCACTCAGCCCAAGCACCACGATACATCCAGATACGACATTCTTTGAGCCACTCAGCACCCTTTAGCTCGTCAATAGCAGCAAGTATAGCATCAAGACACACTTTGTGAGTTCCATGTGGGTCGGCCAAGTCACCTGCAACAAATATCTGATGAGGTTGTACGCTTACCAAATAGTTTTTCACAATTTCTACATCTGCTTCTGAAATCGGATTTTTCTTCACACGGCCGGTTTCATAAAATGGAAGATCTAAGAATGTAACGTTTTCAGGTTGCACTCCTACATAACGGCAAGCTGTTGTAGCTTCCTGACGGCGAATATGCCCTTTCATGAAAAGGATGTCTGCGGTATCAACATCACCTTCTTTTTTATCTTGCAACAAAAACTGCAAAACATCAGCATATTTTTTCTTTAATACCTCATTATTGGCATCGTATTTATTTCTCACATCTTCTAAGAAAGAAACATAACGAACAACTTCTTCATCACCTACCGCAATATTACCTGATGTCTGGTATGCCACATGCACATCGTGCTTCTGGTCAACAAGACGTTTGAATGTTCCTCCCATAGAGATTACATCATCGTCGGGATGCGGGCTGAAAACGATTACTTTTTTGGGATACGGAGTTGCTCGTTCAGGACGATTAGTATCGTCAGCATTTGGCTTACCTCCGGGCCAACCGGTAATTGTATGTTGAAGATCGTTAAATATCTTGATATTTACATTGTAGGCAGAACCGTATAGTGCCAACAACTCTTCGAGGCTATTATCTTGATAATCTTTATTCGTTAATTTCAAGATCGGTTTATTCACTTTGAAACAAAGCCAAACAATAGCTCTGCGAATCATTTTGCTAGTCCATTCACAGCTTGTTACCAACCATGGTTGGTTTATACGAGTCAGACTAAATGCCGCATTCAGGTCGATATGCACAGTTGTATTTGGATGAGCTTGCAAGCATGAAGCAGGAACAGACTCAGAAACCGGGCCCTCTACCACATCTTTTATACTTTTTGCTTTATCCTCACCCCAAGCGATAAGAGCTATCTCACGAGCTCTCATAATAGTAGATATCCCCATCGTTACTGCACTAGGTGGAACCTGCTCTAAAGATCCGAATGTGTTAATAGCTTCTTTTCTCGACTGCTGATCCAACAGGACTAAGCGAGTATTTGAATTCATACTCGATCCGGCAATGTTTATTCCGATATTACCGGCACGGCCTAATCCCAATAACAAATAATCAATTCCTCCAACATTTTGTATAGTCTGTTCGTAGGCTTTACAATAGTTCAATATTTCTTCTTTGCGTACTTGTCCATCAGGAGAATATACATTGTTCAGATCAATATCTATATAATCCAAGAAAGACTCTTTCAGTAGTTTCAGATTACCACTAGACTGAGGTGCAAGGGGATAAAACTCGTAGATATTGAATATCACAACATCTTTGAAGCTTAGTCCGTCTTCTTTATGCAAACGTATCAGCTCTTGATAAATAGTTTGAGGTGAATGTCCTCCGGGAAGTGCTAAGACAAATTTTTGTCCGGCAATAGTTTTGTTTTTAATCTTATGCGCAATATCTCTAGCGATGCTTAGCGAAGCCTCTACTGAAGATTCATATATTTGGGTGGGTACTTTCTCGAAACGAGTTAAAGCAGAAAGCTCAAATTCATTTTCGGGACGATAATATCGTGGTGACACCCGATCTAATACGATTTGCGAACTTAAATCCAATCTCATGTTAAAAATTTATTAATGGTTCTATTGTAAATATTTATTATAAAAAATCAAACAACTAAAGCAGCTGCTCCAAGTAGGTATATATCTTCTTTACGAGATAGTAGTATCTTCATTCTCTTTATTGTCTCAGGATAAGGAAAGGTCGTAATCACATCAAACATTTTCTCCGAAAACAGCTGATATCCTGCCGAGAGCCCACCCCCTAGTATTATAGCTTGCGGATCGTAAGTAAACAAGATAGCATTTATCAGTTTGCCGATATGCTTACCAAATTCTTCCCACAGTAAAATCATCTGTGTATCTCCAACCAAAGCCATGTTTAAAGCATCACGACCGGAAATATTGTTACGATCAAAAAATTTGCGACTACAATAATATTCATAATCGGCATCGAGATAAGGAAGACTCCCTATTTCTCCGGCGCCGGTATTATTTCCGTTATACAATACGTCATTGATGATAATTCCTGCTCCTACCCCGGTACCGAGAGTTACACAAACAATATTCCGGTAAGCTGTGCCTTCTCCATAATAACGCTCGCCGAAAGCAAAACAGTTAGACTCATTATTTACAAAAACAGGAATTCTGAATTCTTTTTCCAGAATATCTTTCAGGTAGACTCTTTTCCATGATGGGATATTCACAGCATTATACACAATTCCCTGTTCTGCATCAACAACGGATGGTACTCCAATGCCAATCCCTCTAATATTTGAGTTCATTATCTTGCGGATCATATCACACAAGTTAGCAAGGATCGCTTCTTCTGACTCAGCAGCATTCGTAGGAGCTTCTATTTTTTTATATATCTGCCCGCCATCAACCACTGCCATACGGATTTTTGATCCACCTATATCTATTCCGATTCTCATAATAAACTACATGCGCCTGTTATGTTATTATAATGCAATTACACAATTAATGTTCATTCATGTGATCATCGCCAAAGCTGCCGGACATCCTTATTCTACTCATTTTTCATAATAAATCGTCAGGTAATACAAATATACAGAGCATTCTAAGAATATCCATTAGCACAAATGTTAATTAACATTTACTTTCGTTATTATTTAAATATGACATCATATGAGACTAAAAACAAACGAATAAGCTTTACGATTTTAACCTTCACTCCTTTTAATTTAATTTTTTTTAATAAAAATTTCATCCTTTATTAAAACAAGACATATTAAACATTATCCTCGCAACAGGCAATAACAACCTCCTCTTGATGGCAAAACATTTTTATTTATTATCTTCGTAGAACAAAAATAACAGAAAGCTAACTTTATTTGAATTTAGGCATTAAACCGAAAGATGACAGATTCTTTTCAGACGGACATAAAATATCTGGCAGGAGTAGGCCCCAAGAAGGCCGAAATACTCAACAAGGAAATAAATGTATTTTCGGTTGAAGACTTACTATATTATTTTCCCTACAAATATATAGACCGCAGCCGTATCTATTTTATACACGAGATAGACGGTAATATGCCATATATACAAATAAGAGGAAGAATTACAGCTTTTGAGACATTCGGTGAAGGTAGAAAAAAAAGACTCGTAGCACATTTTACGGATGGCACAGGATTTATTGATCTGGTATGGTTTCAAGGAGCAAAGTTCATTACGGATAAATATAAAGTGAACTTACCCTATATTGTTTTTGGGAAACCTACTCTTTTTGGAGACAAATTTAATATTCCACATCCCGACATTGACCCATATATCAGTGAAGAAGAACGCCCTACAGGCTTGATGCCTTATTATAACACAACAGAGAAAATGAAAAACCATTATCTGAACTCAAAAGCAATTCAGAAAATAATGGCAGCCGCATTTTCTTCAGTTGTAAGAAGCTTACCCGAAACGCTACCGGACAGCATCATCAACGAAGCACGCTTGATGGGGTTAAAAAGTGCTATGCGCAACATCCATTTTCCGGTAAGTACAACATTGTTACGAGAAGCACAATACAGATTAAAGTTTGAGGAATTATTCTATATTCAGCTAAACATTCTAAGATATACCGCCGATAGAAAGTCAAAGTTAAAAGGATTCGTTTTTTCTAAGGTAGGCGATTACCTCAACAGGTTTTATGATGAAAACCTCCCCTTTCCTTTGACCAATGCACAAAAACGAATCATAAAAGAAATCAGGCAAGATATGGCTACTGGCGAACAAATGAATCGCTTACTGCAAGGAGATGTTGGTAGCGGAAAGACGCTTGTAGCACTTATGCTAATGTTAATTGCGTTGGACAACAACTTCCAAGCAGCTCTGATGGCTCCAACGGAAATATTGGCAACCCAGCATTACCAAACAATCACAGAAGCCTTAGCAGGGCTTGATGTAAATGTAGAATTACTAACAGGCTCAACAAAAAAATCGGATAGAGAACGCATACACAATGCTCTATTGACGGGAGACCTTCAAATATTAATTGGCACACATGCCCTTATAGAAGACACCGTACAGTTTTCAAACTTAGGGTTAGTGGTTATTGACGAGCAACATCGCTTCGGCGTAGCGCAACGAGCCAAGCTGTGGTCGAAAAATGTAAACCCGCCACATATCTTAGTAATGACTGCCACCCCCATCCCCCGCACGCTGGCAATGACTATATATGGCGATTTGGACGTATCGGTAATAGACGAGCTTCCACCGGGACGCAAGCCCATACAAACAATTCATCAGTATGACAAAAAACGAGGAGCTTTATACGAGTCCATTCGCAGGCAACTGCAAGAGGGAAGACAGGTATACATAGTGTATCCACTGATAGAAGAAAGTGAAAAGCTCGACCTCAAAAATCTTGAAGAGGGATTTGAGCATATAAAAGAAATCTTCCCCGAGTATACGGTCTGCAAGGTTCATGGCAAAATGAAACCCAAAGAAAAAGATGCAGAAATGCAACGCTTTGTAACCAATGAGGCTCAGATAATGGTAGCAACTACCGTTATTGAAGTGGGTGTAAATGTACCAAACGCATCCGTTATGGTAATAGAATCGGCTCAACGCTTCGGGCTATCACAGCTGCACCAATTACGAGGACGTGTTGGTCGTGGAGCAGACCAATCATATTGTATTCTGGTGACGCCTTACGAGCTATCAGCTGACACACGGAAGCGTATCGACATAATGGTAGAAAGCAATGACGGCTTTGAAATAGCCGAAGCCGACCTAAAGCTAAGGGGCCCGGGCGATCTGGAAGGAACTCAGCAGAGCGGCATCCCTTTCAATCTGCGGATAGCAAATCTTATACGAGACGGGGAGATACTGCAATATGCACGTGAAGTCGCGCAGAAAGTACTGGATGAAGATCCGCAAATGGAAAAGCCTGAGAGCTTATTACTAAAGAGACAATTACGCAAACTAGGTGGTAACAAGTACAACTGGGGTTTGATCAGCTAATTAACAGACATCGCTTTTGTTAACTCTTTGATATGTTCATCTAAATATTTCAGCCGCTTCTTCGTATCATCAATATTTTCATCCGTTTCATTTTTTCTTATCAGACCGTCAAGATATTCATTCAAATCTTTTCTATAATTCCGATAGTATATAAGAGCGTTCGAATTATCTTTTACCTGATTTTCGTACAATTGACCTATCGCAAAATTTATTGTCATTTTCTGATTCGTACCGGTATATATCAATGCCTTTTTATATGCCTCTACAGCATCTTCGAAAAGAGAGCCCTTATCATAAGCCGATGCCAATCCTTTATAATAAAGATATAAAGTCAGATCAGACGGAATTGTCCTATCCAACAATTTCCGAAACAAGGGAATTGCCTTTTTATGATCTGCCAATTCGTTCGAACTTACAGCAAGGCAATAGAGCACATTATTATTTGTAGTATCCTGGCGAAATGCTTTGTCTAAAAAAATCTCAGCTTCGTAATTTTCCCTCAATGAATAGTAAGAAATTCCAAGACTACGATTAACAATAAGCGAGGAATCACCGGCTTCATAACACTTCTTAAATCGGGAGATCGCTTCCTCATAATCATCCATCACATAATACGTCAACGCATTCAGCAAATTCATCTGCTGATCGGTGCTGTCTTTTTCAAGATATGCTGTAGAGTGAGCCAAAGCCTCTAGGCTACGACCAGCCTTTAAGCATAGGTTAACAAGACTTGCCGCAGAGTAACTATCAGAGGGATTAATATCCCATGCCGCTTTGAAGTACACCATAGCACTATCAGCTTGATTCATCTTCTCAAAACACTGAGCGATCTGAGTTAAAGTGTTGGGAGAATTATTCCGACCGTATATCTCTTTAAACAAACACAACGCTTTTTCATACTTCGTCTGCTGGAATAGCAGTTCAGCCTTTTGTATCTTATAATATAAATTCGTTGAATCCAAACGAATCAGATCATCATAACAATCTATCCCAGCCTGCCTCCGTCCTGTTATCGCAAAGCAATTGGCTAATTCAGATTTAACCCGAACATTTTCGGGATTATCAGTAGATAGTCTTTGTAAAATATCGATCGATTTCAAATAATTACCCAAAGCTTTATGACACATCGCTTCCTGAAACTGTAGATACGCCGAAGGTTCTTTATCGGAAATATACTCCAACGCTTTTTGGTATTGAAAATTTTGAATGTAAGCTTCCAGTTCATTCTCTACAGTTTGAGAAAATAAAACAGAATGCACAATTAAAAAAGAAAGGAGTATCAAGGTCTTTTTCATAGATTATCTTTTGCAATTCAAGACTAATAGAGGTAGGCTATATATCACCTAGCCTCTATATAATCTTGAGAAAAAAATCTGCTATTTCTTTGTTGTATTTACTACAGTATCTTTTTTAAGTCTATATACAATCGGCAATGTGAAATACACAGGTACAGCTATTCCATTCTGCTTGCCGGGAGTCCATTTTGGCATAGATTGTATCATTCTCACTGCCTCTGCGTCACATTCGGAGTCGATACCTCTAATAACTCTTACATCTGATATCTCTCCTGTTTTGCCCACTATGAAGCGAACAGTTACACGCCCCTGTACACCTGCTTTTTGTGCAGATTCAGGATATTTCAGATTATCTGCTACAAACCTCTGCATTGCCGACTCCCCTCCGGGAAACACCGGCATATCCTCCACGGTAATGAAAGGGTGATCTACTGATGGTTCAGCACCACCTTCTTTCAATGTAACGCCTTCTTTTTTAGGAGTTCCATATCCGACAGCAACCATAACATCTTTATCTTTTTTTCCCTCCGAAAAAATTTTCTTACTGCCTGATATTTTGAATATCAAAGGTAATGTATAGTACACATCAACAGCTTTTCCATTTTGCTTTCCGGGAATCCATTTAGGCATAGCCTTCACTATACGGACTACTTCTTCATCCAAAGACGGATAAACACCTCTTATAACCTCTATATTTGTAATATCGCCTGTACTTCTTATAACATAACGCACAATGACACGTCCTTCCACACCTTTCTCCTGAGCTTCAACAGGATATTTCAAATTTTGCCCAATAAACCTTTGCTGAGCATTCAGTCCTCCCGGAAATTCAGGCATTTTGTCGACAGTCACATATACATCCCCTTTTTTCTGAGGCACTTGCTGTCCGTCATTAACAAAAGGTATCGTTATCATATCAGCTATATCGGGCGAAGCCTGCACAGCATTTCCTAATAGCAAAACAAAAACAACCGGAACAAGCAATAAATATTTAGTTGCTTTACCTAGCGATGTCCTATTTTTATTCATCATGGTAATTCGTTTTTTTAATTGTGATACATTAAAATTATTTATAATTGGTATACCGGTATTTACGTTTGATACTTGTAATAATATATATTGATATTCTTTGGGACTGAATCCTTCTTTCAAGACCCCCTCATCCGCTAGATATTCAAGATTTATTTTTATTTCCTTTTTCAAAAGCCAGACAAAAGGATTCCACCAGAATAATATACACACGATTTCGGCTAGTAATACATCTACAGAGTGTAATTGCCTGACATGAACCATCTCATGAGCTATAATCTCTTTCAATTTTTCCTCATCATCAATTTGAGAGCCGATAAAAATCCATCTAAAAAATGAGAATGGCGAGATTTTCCTGTCTTTTATTTTTACAATACAACATGTATCCAATTTTTCAGAATTATGACTAACCTTCAACTTTAGTATACAAAATAATTGCATTATAAATCTTAGTGCATAAATCAGAGATACTGCTCCTATTGCAAATAAAGCAATTAGTTTCCAATCAATCACCAAAACCTGTTGTGCGGGCATTGCCGATACCTCTATTTGTGAAAGCCAATATGCCGGTATCTGAACAGGAACCTCTTCTTTAGCCGTCATTTCAATCATCAAAAAAGGAAATAGTAATGAAAAAGCGATTGAAAAAAGAAAATAAAACCTCCTCAGGCGGAAAAAAGTATCCTTTCTGAGCAACAACATATATAAGCCATAAAATAAAGCCAATGATATAGAAGCTTTAATCAAATAAGGTATAATTGTGTGTTCCATGGCGTTAACAATTAAATGATTTACTCTTTTCCTTTTTCTATCATTTTCACTATTTCTTGCAACTCTTCAGGGGATATCTTTTCTTCTTTCACAAAGAACGAGACCAACTCTTTATACGAGTTTTCGAAATAACTCTTCACCACATTCGACATAAAAGCCTTCTTATAATCATCTTCGGCTACTTTCGGAGTATAAACCCACACATTTCCATATTTCTTAGAGTTCAAATAATCCTTTTGCTCCAGATTACGAACAATAGAAGCAACAGTAGTGTAAGGCGGCTTTGGGTCGTCCATTTCATTTAGAATGTCTTTTACTACACACTCTTTTAATTGCCAAATATGAAGCATTACCGCTTCCTCCTGATGGGTTAACTTTTCCATTATTATAAACTTTACGTAAATCTACTATTTTTTCGTAAATATAGATGTTATTTTTTATAATGCAAATATTTAGAAAGTTTTTTTATGAAATAAAGAGAGAAACGTGAGAATGTTGGATTTCTCTATCGATAAAAGCTAAATCTGCTTATTACTTTTTCAACCAAAGTTCAGTTACCTTTAAAAATCCTCCGCTGGGTATGTAATAATAAAAAGCAGACGCACTAGGCCCATAAGTTAATCCTGAGAAGATTATCATCTTACCTACATTATTCTTATTAAATTCTGTACTACAACTTGAATATTCTTTACCATCAATACCTTTTACAACAATAATATCCAAAACAGCAGTTCCACTTTTAATTTTTTTCAGGATAATCTGACCTTTCACTTGCGTTAACTCTCCTTGAAGAGCCTGCCCTGAAGATATACAATTCTCACCAGAAATATCAGCAGACAATTGAACCTGCTCACAATCTGCTATTTCATAATTAAAATCAAGATCCGAATCATCACTACAAGCAGTTACTAGAATAAGCGACAATGCGCTAAAAAGAAATAATATAAGCTTTTTCATATTTTAAGAAGTAGGTTAATTATATTATATATGATGCAAAAAAGCTTCAGAATGTTGCTTGTATGCACAAAAAAAGAATAGCTATCACAAAAGTGATACCATACAAATAAGAAAACAACTTATATAAAGGATTATTTCCCCGACAAAACCTTGTTTTTAGGTGTAGTTGCTACAAATTCTTTGAGATAGAATGGCTCAAAATAAGCAACGTCTACAAATGATTTTTCCTCATAGGCTTTTTCTGCTAATGTCACCATATTTGCGGCCTTCGGATATACGTTATCTATAAATTGAACATTCGCATGCGACAAGACGTTTTTGCATTTGTCTGCGCCATTGCCGAAAAAGGCTATCTTATTTTCATTCAGAATGTCAGCAAAAGAATTTTCGTCTATAATATCAGCAGATATTTCTTTTTTCAAGTTTAAGTCAAAGTCAAATAAGGCATCATAAACCTCCATTCTACGGGCATCTATCATCGGACAAAGAAGAATTGACCGATCAATCACGTTTGATTTTACAACCCCATAAGCCATCAATTCTAATGTATTAATTGCAATCAGAGGAATATTCAATCCATAGCAAAGACCTTTTGCCTCAGACACTCCGATACGGAGCCCCGTATAAGATCCCGGTCCGCAACTAACAGCAACGGCGTCTAACGACATATTCTCCAATCTCAAAAATTGGATTGCTTCATTTACATATTCTCCGAGGAGAACAGCGTGGGAAGGACCTTCTATATTTTCTTTTTCAAATATTATTTCACCTCGGTTAGAGACAGCGACTGAGCACACTTCTGTAGAAGTTTCTATACTTAAAATACAAGACATTATATTTTCATTTTTACAGGATGTAAAATTACACAAAATCTTGATAATTAAATTTTATTCATACTTTATCTAATATCTAATATCCATACTTTTTTGTACATTTGAGTAGTTTTAACAGATATACAGATAAAAATTAACAACAAACGGTTGTTATAGATATTAAGAAATAATTTAATAAGAGAAATATGAGTAAGAATAAAGCTCCTCATAAAAAAGACAAAAGGAAGACTAAAAGCGACATTACAAATTCCGTTGTAAACTTTTTCAACAAGAATTCTTCCGAATCATTTGGTATTAAACAGGTAGCCGAAAAATTAGGATTCAAAAAACCTGCAGAGAAACAACTAATAAGCAATATACTATACGACCTCCAAGAAGATGATTTTATAATAGAAACCGGAAAGGGAAAATATAAGTCGAACAATAGAGGGATCTTTGTTGAAGGAGTATTCGAACGAAGAAGCAATGGCAAAAACTTTTTCGTACCGGATGGAGAAAGTGATTCGGCTCATATATTTATTGCCGAACGCAATTCGGCTCACGCAATGAATGGCGACCGTGTGAAAATACAAATGTTGGCAAAGCGAAAAGGGCGTGATCCGGAAGGAGAAGTATTAGAAATACTGGAACGGAAACAAACAACATTTGTTGGCACACTCGATGTACAAAAGCAATTTGCTTTCTTGGTAATGGATAGCAAGATACTTGCAAATGACATATTCATCCCGAAAGACAACCTCAAAGGAGGAAATGACGGAGACAAAGCATTGGTAGAGGTCGTAGAATGGCCCCAGAAAGCCAAGAACCCGATAGGAAAAGTTATAGACATACTGGGAAAGGCAGGAGAAAACAACACCGAGATGAATGCGATCCTTGCCGAATTTGGATTACCATACAAATATCCTGAAAAGGTAGAAGCGGCAGCAAATAAAATACCGGATGACATCACCGCCGAAGAGATAGCCAAGCGCGAAGACATGCGTAGTACAACAACATTTACCATCGACCCACGAGATGCAAAAGACTTCGACGACGCATTATCTATCAAACAATTAAAAAACGGACGTTGGGAAGTAGGTGTGCACATAGCTGATGTGACCCATTATGTACAAGAGGGAGACACGATAGATAAAGAAGGTGAAAGTAGAGCTACATCAATCTATCTTGTAGACCGCACCATCCCGATGCTACCCGAAAGACTAAGCAATAACCTATGTTCACTACGCCCTCATGAAGATAAATTATGCTACTCTGTTATCTTCGAGCTAGATGATGAAGCAAATATAAAAAAGCATAGAATTACCCGCACTGTTATCCATTCCGACAGACGGTTTACGTATGAAGAAGCTCAAGATATAATAGAAGGGGCCGAGGGGGACTTTAAGGAAGAAATCTTACAACTAAACGATCTGGCAAAAAAATTGCGGGCTAAACGTTTCGACAACGGAGCTATTGCATTCGATCGTCACGAAGTGAGATTCGAAATCGATGAGAAGGGAAAACCATTGAGTGTATATTTTAAATACGCCAAAGATTCGAATAAACTGATAGAAGAGTTTATGCTTCTGGCAAACAAAACTGTAGCAGAGTTTGTAGGAAATGTACCGAAGAATAAAAGTGCGAAAACATTTGTTTACCGTATCCACGATATACCAAATACCGAAAAGATGGAAAACCTCTCTGAGTTTATCCGTCGTTTTGGCTACAAAATCAAAGTTGATGGAACAAAGACAAATGTATCGAAAGCTATCAATCACCTACTGGACGAAGTGAGTGGAAAACCCGAAGAGAATCTTATTTCTACGATCGCTATACGTGCGATGGCAAAAGCAATATATTCCACAGTCAACATCGGTCACTACGGACTGGCATTCGAATACTATACACATTTCACCTCCCCTATACGTCGCTATCCCGACATGATGGTGCACAGATTACTCACCAGGTATCTGGATGGAGGACGCAGTGTAAACAAGCATCTATACGAAGGTAAATGTGAACACAGCTCTGAAATGGAACAGCTAGCCGCTAATGCAGAAAGAGCATCTATCAAGTACAAACAAGTAGAATATATGTCTGATAAACTCGGACAGGTCTTCGATGCTGTGATCTCCGGTATAACAGAATGGGGTGTTTATGCAGAAATAAATGAAAACAAGTGTGAGGGCATGATTCCGATACGAGATTTGGATGATGACTTCTACGAATTTGATGAAAAGAATTACTGCTTACGAGGTCGTCGCAAAAAACGCACTTACAGCCTTGGCGACCCGCTGAAAATTAAAGTTGCCCGAGCCAATCTGGAACGGAAACAACTCGATTTTGCGCTGGTTGAAGAATAAAATAAGGTTCTGCCACCAAACATAAAGAAAAACTATCAAGAGACAATCCGGTTTTTATGATATACAGAGTGAAACAAATAATCTCAATGAGATGAAATGTTTCACTCTGTTTAAATATTGGAATCAGGCTCTAAAAGCTGTTCTTTTTTATTTATACCCTATTTTTATTACTTTTGTTGAATTATAGTCAACTTTTATTAATCATTATCAACAACTTTACGTGTATGAACAAATATTCTATTAGATCTTTCATCGAAGAAACTGCACAAGACGAGTCAAAAAACGACTTCTTCCAATTGGAGAGCGTCCATATGCTTAAACTTAACATCAACAACCAAACGGTGATGTTAAAAAAGGGAGCAATGGTCGCTTATACAGGAAACATAAAGTTTGAAAGAGAGGGTATGCTGAGCAAAGGCATCGGAAACCTACTAAAGAAAACAATGTCGGGAGAAGGAACTACTATGATGAGAACTTCAGGAACCGGACGTGTATATGCGGCTGATTTCGAAAAAAGAGTGAGAATCTTATATCTTGAAAACGAAGCTATCAATGTAAATGGAAATGACATCCTTGCTCATGAAAATTCGATACAATCAGATGTAAAAATGATGAAAAGCATTGCCGGCATTATGGGCGGCGGACTGTTTCAAGTACGTCTGGCAGGCACAGGACATGTGGCTATCACGACTCACGGTAAACCCATGACGTTATTGGTGAAGCCGGGACAACCGATATTTACGGACCCTAACGCCACTGTTGCATGGTCGGGGAATCTGACTCCAACTATAAAAACAGATATATCCCTCAAAACATTCATCGGACGTGGTAGCGGCGAAAGCTTCCAGATGATGTTTGAAGGAGAAGGTTGGGTTATTGTACAGCCGTGTGAAGAAGTGTACGGCGCACCTCAATAATAAGTAAAGTTCTTTATATATAAAAAGGTATTCATTCAGAATACCTTTTTTCTTTTTCACCCGAATTATTCATTTCTATTTATTAAAAAACATAATTCGTTATGTATTTTTAAGCTAAATGTACTACTTTTGCACTTTAATAAATATTTAAGGAAAAGAGCTTCTATGAAGACAGTAAAAATCAAAGATAAAGAATTCGAACTATTTCTGACACAGGAGGTAATTGAAAAAGCAATAGATGATATCGCAGAAAAGCTGAACAAAGATTTAGCAGGTAAGGATCCTTTATTTATCTGTGTTCTCAACGGTTCTTTTATGTACGCTTCGGAACTGATGAAGCGTGTTACTGTTCCAAGCGAAGTATCTTTCGTGAAAATGTCATCTTATCAAGGTACATCATCGTCAGGTAAATTGAAAGAAATATACGGACTTGAAGAAGATATCACAGATCGTACAATAGTTATTGTTGAAGATATAGTAGACACAGGCTATACGATGTCTTTGATGCTCGAACAGTTGGCATGCGATAGCCCGAAAGAAATACTTGTAACTACACTCCTTCTTAAACCTGATGCCTTAAAGCATAAAGTACAGCTAGACTATGTGGCATTAGAAATCCCTAGCGATTTTATCGTTGGATACGGACTCGATTATGATGGTTATGGCCGCAATCTTGCTGACATATACAAAATAAAAAACTCTTAACAATAATATTTACGATTTACGCCTTGCTGTTTGCAACCCGTAACTTGTAACTCGTAATTCTAACAGTATGCTGAATATTATAATTTTTGGAGCTCCGGGCTCAGGAAAAGGAACTCAAAGTGAAAATCTCATCACAAGATATAATCTCGCTCACATTTCGACAGGAGATGTGCTACGCGCTGAGATAAAAAACGGAACCGAACTAGGCAAATTAGCCGAAGAATATATCTCTAAAGGTCAGCTTGTACCGGACGATGTAGTTATCGGGATGCTGGCAAATGTTTTGGATAGCAAGAAAGATAAAGCAGGCGTTATATTCGATGGTTTTCCAAGAACAATCGCTCAGGGCGAGGCTCTTGAAAAAATATTAAAAGAACGCGGAGAAGAAATTTCTATCGTTATCAATCTCGATGTAGAAGAGCCGGAACTGATAGACAGACTTATTAAGCGCGGACAACAATCGGGACGCTCAGATGATAATCTGGAGACTATAAAATCTCGCCTTGATGTATATAAAAATCAAACTTCCCCACTGAAAGATCATTATATGAATTCGGGGAAATTGGCCACAATAAAAGGAGTTGGCACCATAGATCAAATATTTGATCTTATAGCCGAAGCCGTGGACAAAGTTAAATAATTGAATTATTTATATATACAAGGAAGTTATAAACCGTGAACGGTATTATAACTTCCTTTGTTATCTAAATAGAATAAATAAAAATATGGCAGAATCAAATTTCATAGATTACGTCAAGATATACTGCCGATCGGGTAAAGGTGGTAGAGGTTCAACCCATTTCCGCAGGGAAAAGTATATACCGAAAGGTGGTCCTGACGGAGGTGACGGAGGTGACGGAGGTGATATTATTCTCCGAGCCAACCGAAACATGTGGACATTGCTCCACCTGAAATACCAACGGCATGTCCTTGCAGGACATGGAGAAAGCGGATCGGGCAGATTGAGTACAGGTAAAAGTGGTGATTCTAAAATCATAGATGTTCCTTGCGGAACAGTAGCCTATGATGCCGAAACAGGAGAATATCTTTGCGACGTTACTGAAGACGGAAAAGAAGTTGTTCTATTGAAAGGAGGAAGAGGGGGAAAAGGAAATAACCATTTCAAAACCTCAACAAATCAGGCTCCCCGCTATGCACAACCGGGCGAACCATTTCAAGAGCGCAGAGTCATACTGGAACTAAAAGTTCTTGCCGATGTAGGGCTTGTAGGTTTTCCGAATGCAGGAAAATCAACACTTCTATCGGTAGTTAGTGCAGCAAAACCCAAAATAGCAAATTATCCGTTTACTACCCTTGAACCTAAAATCGGCATTGTAAGTTATCGTGATTACAAATCATTTGTAATGGCAGACATACCGGGTATTATAGAAGGTGCAAGCGAAGGGAAAGGACTCGGATTGCGTTTCCTACGACATATTGAGCGTAACTCGCTTTTACTGTTTATGGTACCTGCCGATGCTGACGATATCCATCAAGAATACAGAGTTTTATTGAATGAATTGGCTCAGTACAATCCCGAATTGTTAGATAAGCGAAGAATATTAGCGATCTCGAAAGCTGATATGCTCGACGATGAACTAATGGAAGCTTTGGAAGCTGATCTACCCGAAATACCGCATATATTTATTTCATCCATTACAGGGTATAATATTACAGCCCTAAAAGATATGCTATGGCGTGAACTAAATGCAGACGGCGAATACAAAAAATCGTTTGAAAGCATCACCCATCGAAACCTCGACATAAAAGTTGTGGAATTCGATGATGATGACGAATCTATCCCAGAAGATGACTATGAAGAAGAAGACTGGGATGAGGAAGAAGATGAAGATTTCGATCCAGATTTTTATTACGGAGAAGATACTGAAGAAGAAAATAAATAAGAAAAGCAAATGCCCTTTATCAACAGAGATCGAGGGCATTTCTTAAAATTAGGAATATGGATACAATTCGAAGCAACAGACTGGATCTACTAACATTTTCCTCTTTTCCAACAAAGAGCGTATCTGTTTTCACAACTACCATCCAAGAAGGAATTAGCACAGGAGCATACGCTTCTCTAAATCTTAGTCCTTATTCGGGAGATGATGCAGATTGTGTCAGTGAAAATCAGGAACTTCTTGCTGATGAAATAAATGTATCCATAGAAAACCTATACATTCCCTATCAGACTCATAACGATCTGATACGAATCATTGATAATGACTTTCTGAACAAAAGTGATTTGGAAAAAGCAAAATATCTGAATGACATTGATGCTTTAATCACCAATCAAAAAGATATTTGCATAGGAGTTACCACTGCCGATTGTGTGCCCATTCTTATATTTGATCCCGTACAACATGTGCTTGCTGCAATACATGCCGGATGGAAAGGTACTGTAGCCCGAATTGCAGAGAAAACAATAGAAAAGATGACAGAGCACTTCGACAGCAAACCTCAAGATCTAGTGGCAGGAATAGGCCCTTGCATCTCACAGAAACACTTTGAAGTAGGAGATGAAGTTGTGGATGCTTTTATTCAGACAGGATTTTCCATCACTGATATAGCATATCGCAATACTGAGAGCGGAAAAATGCACATAAATCTTGAATTGGCTAATAAATTGCTGTTAATTGAAGCCGGCATCGACAACAAGAATATAGAGACTGCGAACTTATGCACTTATTCTCATCCCGAACTTTTCTTCTCTGCCCGAAGACAGACAATCAATTCGGGGCGGATATTAACAGGAGGTGTATTGAAGTAAAATTTTGTACTTTTGTGTAGCAAACAAACAATAAAAAGACCGTTGATAATGAATCATATATTTTTTCCACCCGAATGGTATCCGCAAAGTGCAATACAGTTAACATGGCCTCATCCTGATACCGATTGGGATTATATGCTCGAAGAAGTTACTGCATGCTATGTGAATATAGCAGTAGAAATACTGAAAAGGCAAAAATTAATTGTTGTGTGTCACAATGCAGAAACCGTGAAATATGAGTTGAAAGAGCATAAAGACTTATTCCCAAACCTCACATTGGTAGAATTGCCAACCAATGATACATGGGCACGTGATCACAGCGGGATATCTGTTATCAATAATGGAAAAAAACAGGTGTATGATTTCACATTCAATGGATGGGGATTAAAGTTTGCATCGAACTACGACAATCAAATAAGCAGAGGCTTGTTCAAAAACGGTATATTTAAAAGTGATGTAGAGTTAATCAACAAGAAGGATTTTGCCCTCGAAGGAGGCGCATTGGAATCGGACGGAAAAGGCACACTTTTGACTACATCCGAATGCTTGCTTTCTGCAAACAGAAATTCTTTCATGTCAAAAGATGAAATAGAAAAGTATCTAAAAGAAGCCTTCGGACTAAATAAGATATTATGGTTAGATCATGGTTACCTAAGTGGAGATGATACTGATAGCCATATAGACACATTAGCTCGCTATTGCGACGAACACACAATTGTATATGTAAAATGTGAAGATAAAAACGACGAACACTATGAAGCTTTGGGCAAGATGGAGGAACAATTAAAAACCTTCACCGATTATCAAGGCAATCCATATAAGTTAATCTCGCTGCCTATGGCAAAAGCCGTATACGACGAAGACAATGAAAGGCTTCCGGCGACTTACGCCAATTTCCTTATAATGAACGATGTTGTACTACTTCCATTCTACAACGATCAGGAAAGAGATACAGAGGCCAAAGAGAAATTAGAAATAGCTTTTCCTACAAGAGAAATCATAGGAATAGATTGTTCTTCCTTGATACGTCAACATGGTTCGTTACACTGTATAACGATGCAATATCCCGATAATTTTGTATAATACCCAAGCGTTTATGAAAGATCAAAAAGCATTATTATTAAGGTGTATAAAAAATGATGTTCCGGCGATGGTATTTTCGGGAAACGACATATTATTTCTACCTTTACTTAAACAATATTATCTGGATGCTAAAAAAGGTGGATGCACGCAAGAGTTTCTGGATGACATTCAGTTAAGGATTGATGAGTTTGAGAAACATATACAAATGTCTCCCAATACAATTAAATTACCAGATTAGAGGATTATGAAAATAGGAATCATACAACAGGCAAATACTCCTGATATACAGAAAAATATAGCAGGACTAAAAGATAAAATCCGTAAGGCAGCAAACGAAGGTGCACAACTCATTGTTTTACAAGAGCTGCACAATTCGCTTTATTTCTGTCAAGTAGAGGATACAAATATTTTTGATCTGGCCGAAACAATACCCGGACCGTCTACCGACGACTTTGGGACTCTGGCTAAAGAGTTAGGAGTTGTCATTGTACTTTCCCTATTCGAACGTCGTGCTCCCGGACTGTATCACAATACAGCTGTAGTAATAGAAAAAGACGGAACTATTGCAGGTAAATATCGCAAGATGCATATTCCTGACGATCCTGCTTATTACGAAAAATTTTATTTCACTCCCGGAGATCTTGGCTTTAAGCCCATAGAAACATCATTGGGTAAACTTGGCATTTTGGTATGTTGGGATCAGTGGTACCCCGAAGCTGCACGCCTGATGGCAATGGCTGGGGCTGATATTCTTATTTACCCTACAGCTATAGGCTGGGAATCGACCGATACAGAAGACGAGAAAAACCGCCAGCTTGGCGCTTGGGTGATCTCTCAACGAGGGCACGCAGTTGCTAACGGACTGCACGTTGTATCTGTAAATCGCACAGGATATGAACCCGACCCATCGGGACAAACCAATGGAATCACTTTCTGGGGAAACAGCTTCGTTGCAGGCCCTCAAGGCGAAATTCTATGGCAGGCATCCAACGACAAAGAAGAAGTACAAATAGTAGAGGTAGATATGAAGCGCTCTGAGCAGGTACGACGTTGGTGGCCATTCTTCCGAGACAGACGTATAGATGCATTCGGTGATATTACAAAGCGTTTTATCGATTAATGTAGGTATACATTTGTAGGCTTCATATTATTCATTCGTACATATAACTTGGATAGTTATATAATACAAGGATCCTTAGTAGAGATAATAAGAACAGCCTTGTAGACAGACTTCTGTTTGTAATCTCAAGATAAGAATATCTTTTCCTATAAAAGATTTCACTTCGTTGAGAAATGTTTTTTAGTTCTGCCGGTTCTCCAAAACCGGCGAAACCGAGCCCATAAAAAGAGTATCTTATAAGTATAAAATTATCTATTAAGTAGAAAGCAATAGCGAATATTATATATTGTTTTTAGCCTTTGATAAAATTAGAAACAGAAAAAAGGTAACAATTAAAAACAGCAAATAAAGTGTCACTTTTGTCACCTTTTTGACAATAAATATCTCTTTATATGCAACTTAAGCATTTCACAATATTTTAAATAAATCACAGTAAAGTCTACGACTAAGGTGTAAAAACGATAAAAGGCTTTAAGCTGAATAAAAGTAAATTTGACAACAATGCCAGAAAAAGAAAACGAATTGTTTTTATCAAAAAGCATCCTTTGGCTGATGGCAATAGGTGCAGGCCTTGTAGTAGCCAACAATTACTACAATCAGCCCTTACTGGGCGTTATAGCCAAAGAACTGGGTGAATCTGAGTCAGCAACAAGTAAGGTCGCAATGTTTACCCAGATGGGATATGCTGCCGGATTATTACTTATAATTCCACTTGGTGACATGTTTAGACGAAAAAAGATTATCCTTATCGATTTCTTTTTCATAATCCTTTCATTAGTCGTTTTCGCTTTGAGTAAGTCCTTAATAGTCATGCTCGCAGCGAGCTTTTGTATCGGGCTTACATCTGTTGTTCCTCAGATATTTGTGCCCATAGCAGCCCAATTATCGCGTCCCGAAGAGAAGGGACGAAATGTAGGTATCGTTATGAGTGGATTGCTTATCGGCATTTTAGGGTCACGTGTTTTTAGCGGTGTTGTAGGAGAATATCTCGGCTGGCGGAATGTATTCCTCATTGCTGCAGGACTCATGATTATACTAGCTGTACTCATTGCATGGATGCTACCAAATATGCAACCAACCTTTAAGGGCACTTACGGACAACTGATGGGATCTGTTATACGATATGCACGAAGCATTCCGAGCTTACAATTAGCTTCATTAAGGGGAGCTTTGGGATTTGCCTCTTTCTCTGCATTTTGGACTACCCTCACTTTCAGGCTTCAGGAAGCTCCTTACTTTCAGGGAAGCGATGTGGCCGGATCTTTGGGCTTGTTCGGAATAGCAGGTGCGCTGGCGGCTACCCTTGTAGGACAAGCATCGGGCAAAGTAAACAAAAACAAGCTTATAGCCATAGCGACCTTCATTATGATCGTTTCGTGGGGCGTGTTTGGGATGGCCGATAGCACTTACATAGGAATCATTGTGGGTATTATTCTTTTAGATATGGGGCTGCAAGCAATGCATGTCACCAATCAAACAATTGTACTATCATCCCAGCCAGAAGCTGCCAATCGTTTGAATACAGTTTATATGGTCTCTTATTTCATAGGAGGTTCTATCGGGACATTCGTAGGAGGTAAGGCCTGGGGAGCTTATGGATGGAATGGCGTTGTATTTACAGGAGCCTTTTTTGTAAGCTTATGTCTTGTCGTACATTTAATTATAAGCAGAAAACCAAAATTCAACGAAAAATAGTTATCTTTACAACTATCAGAAATAAGATGTTTATGAATACACCATTACCTGAACGAATTTATAGGGAAGATCCATTGCCCAATATGGATGAGATAAGAGAGTTTATTGCACAGAAAGAAGCAGTGCAAGCCTTTGATTCGTTACTTGATTTTCTGAATGAAAACTATAACTTCGAACAAGAGATTTCTTTTGGAGGGAAAAATTATGGGGTAATTATTCGCTACCGCAAGAATGGTAAAACACTAGTATCCATACTTCCCGAAAAAGATGCATTCTCAGTAATCCTTATATATGGTAAGAAAGAAGTTATAACGTTTAATGCGTACAGGGAGTCCTTCAGCAATCTGTTCACAACGATATTCGATCAAACACCTCAGCTACATGATGGTAAGTGGATGCTAATCAGAGTTGAAGACAGTTCTTTATTACAAGAGCTGGAACGCATGATAATGATAAAGAAAGCGATAAAGAGGGAGAAAAGAGAAGCAACAAACTAATTCGAGAAACCTTTTTTTCGTAAAAGGTGCATTTCTAGTTTAGTTCGATAATCAATCTATTATTTATGCGAACGTCCTAAATAGTAAGATACTACAAGCGAACCAACCTGCAATCCCATTAAGAGCCAGAATGCATTTCTCCTCCTATTTTTACGTTTCAGAGCTTTTAACTCCTGTATTTGCTTTTCATTCAATAAGTCACATTCATGATTTTCCATATTATCTATTTTTTGTGTATTAACTATTTATGTAACAAAGTAAGGCGTGATTTGATCACCTATTTTTGATAATTTATAAAATTCCAACCATTCTTTATCTTCAGGCTATTCATATCATTTTACCAAAAGAGCTATTGCCACGGCAGGAACAACAAACTTAACTACATTAAATATTTTTTTACTCATTGGCACCTGCCTTGTTGGAGCTATCCCCGATCCTTGATAATAAGTCTCCAGATCCTGAGCAAAATTTTCATCCCAGAATTCACGGGTGGTAGAGTCGGGGAAATAAAACAGCTCTTGACAGAAACCCGACAAACGCCGATTTCGCATTTGCTTTTTTTCTATGACACCTTTAAACTCAACATCACAAAAGTAAGTGATCTCATCCTCCTTGCCAAATTCGTCTAGGGTCTGAAAACGATAGTAAGTATAGCAATCAGACATATAATACTTATCTCCTATCTTTTTGAAAGAGAAACGACCGACCTTTCTCTTTATTTTAACTCGGTTTCCCATATACCGCTTATACGGCTGACTAGCCAAAACAGAGTCGATAGACTCTATCTCCATAGAAGCAATAGTCATATCATCTTTATTAATGAATATCTCACCTCGTGCCCAACCATCCTTGCCTTGAAGAGGCTCAATCTGCAAAACGATATATGAACTATCAGATGTGAAAGAACGTGTAGTTTCGTTATTCTCACTTTTGCCAAAGGTAAATAGATGTGAAGCATGATATTCTGCCCCGTACAATTCCGAAGTAGGAGTCACTGTTCGTTGCACACGCCTTATATCAATAATATTGAGCATATAAGGTACTCTCTCCCTTTTCATATTTTTCTTCAGATCCTTCTCTTTCAGTGTTGTTGCATACTTCATATATATTTCGTTCTGCAATGTATCCGACTTTTTCGTCTGCTGAAAGTGCAACAAGTATCCCAAATGAAGATCGAGCAAGAGCTTCTTCTTCGTGTTTTGCATTGCTTCATCCAACAGAGCATCTGCATCTCCCGGGCTAATAACAATGGGGTTAAGATATACAGGATTCAATTCCATCCGAACAACAGGGTTTATCAAAAGTGAACTTTTAGCAACAGATTTCACTTTGTAACCAATACATTGGAAATGAATAACATCTTCGCTTACAGTCGGAATAGCATATCTTCCTTTAGTATCTGTATTAACATAGTCTCTCGAAGTGGCTCCATACTGTACTATCACATCCGCTATAGGTTTGTTGCTATCCTTATCGATGACTGTTCCTTGAATTAAAGTTTGTGCAAAAAGATGACTACCGATAAAGGTCAATAAGACTAGAAAAAGACATTTTCTCATATAAAAGTTTTGAGTAAGTTATGCATAAATGGAACCCTATTTATAAAAACGCGATTTTCAATCGAATCATATATTTACACAGCAAACAGACAGTAAAAAACATTTAACGAAAACAAATTCATATATTTTAGTATGGAATACAGTAAATGTACATTGTATTTTTGTACCTTTATCGCGCAGTTATTAAAATTCTATTTTTAATAGCATTTTTTAATAAATCGCTATACATAAAACTATCATACAGTTACCATGTCTATACTCTATCAAGCAGAGGAAGTAAAACTTCCGTCTATAAAGAAACGTAAAACTACAGACTGGATAAAACTGGTTGCCACATCTTATGGTAAACAGATTGGAGATATTTCATTTATTTTTTGCTCCGACAAAAAAATACTTGAAGTAAATAACCAGTATTTGCAACACGACTATTATACTGATATTATTACATTCGACTATAGTGAAGATGATATAATATCGGGGGACATCTTTATCAGTGTAGATACAGTCAAAAGCAACTCTGAAACGTTCGGAACGAATTACGATGAAGAGCTTAACCGTATTATAATACACGGAATACTGCATCTGTGTGGGATCAATGACAAAGGGCCCGGAGAAAGAGAATATATGACTGAATGCGAAAACAAAGCATTAAAAATATTGGAGGCATAGACAATCGTGCAAAAGTTTCTGAGCAAATTATATTATATCGTACCAATCTGCTGTTTCTTCCCGTTCTTCTCAGCACCGTTGGCTTTATTTCTCGGTATAATACTCGCTTTTTTCTATAAAGGGGAGGAAGTAGTTAAAACAGGAAAGCTAACAAAATATCTCCTGCAAGCATCTATTGTATGCATGGGTTTTTCGATGTCGATGCATGAGGTTATCCAAACAGGGAAAACAGGATTTATGATCACTGTCGGCTCTGTTCTGATAACAGTTTTGGCGGGTATTGGACTCGGATTATTATTGAAAGTAGGAAAAAACACAACATTACTTATATCTAGCGGAACAGCCATTTGTGGAGGCAGTGCCATTGCTGCCGTTGCCCCGGTTTTGGGGGCAAAAAACAACGAGATAAGTTTTTCACTTGCTGTTGTTTTTGTATTAAATGCTGTAGGGTTATTTATTTTCCCTGCTATCGGACATCTACTTCAAATGGATCAGACCCATTTCGGATATTGGGCTGCCATAGCTATACACGACACCAGCTCGGTAGTAGGAGCTTGTTCGGCATACGGAGAGCAGGCCCTGCAAGTGGGTACAACGGTAAAATTAACACGTACACTCTGGATTATACCGCTTGCACTATGCATTGCGTTCTTTAATAAAAATAAAACCTCGAAAATAACAATCCCTTGGTTTATATTTCTGTTTGTTGTTGCTATCATTATAGGAAACTATATTCCTGGAATGACAGAAACAAACGAACATCTCAGCTGGCTTGGAAAAAAAGGAATGATGATTTCTTTATTCTTTATCGGAGCCTCTATTAATCTGGAAGAAGTAAAAAAAACAGGTGTAAACACCTTTCTTCTAGGCATTCTTCTTTGGTTTGTAATAGCTGTATTATCTTTATACTGGATTAAACTAATGTTTTAATGAACAAAATTGTAGACAAAGAGTATTTCTCTGAAAACGTAGTTAAGTTTGAGGTTGAAGCACCTCTTATCGCTAAAAGCCGTAAGGCCGGCCACTTTGTCATTGTACGTGTTGGCGAGAAAGGCGAGCGTATACCTTTAACCATTGCAGCATCTGACCTTAACAAAGGAACTATCACTATTGTTATTCAGGCTGTAGGAGCCTCTTCAAAAAAGATTTGCGAACTAAATGTGGGCGATTACATAACCGATATTGTTGGCCCGCTAGGACAAGCAACCCATATCGAAAACTACGGAACGGTTATCTGTGCTGGGGGTGGAGTAGGTATTGCGCCAATGCTTCCAATTATAGAAGCGATGAAAAGAGCCGGAAATAAAGTTATTTCTGTCTTGGCAGCACGCACCAAAGACCTTGTAATACTCGAAAAACAAGTAGCCGAATACTCGGACGAAGTAATAGTTATGACCGATGATGGTTCGTACGGACACAAAGGATTGATTACAAATGGTGTTGAGATGGTAATTAATCGTGAGAAAGTAGACTTATGTGTAACCATAGGCCCTGCTATTATGATGAAATTCGTTTCTTTACTGACTCAGAAATACAATATTCCTACAATGGCTTCATTAAATACCATTATGGTAGACGGCACAGGCATGTGCGGTGCTTGTCGTGTATCGGTAGGAGGAAAAACTAAATTTGTATGTGTTGATGGTCCCGAGTTTAATGCTCACGAAGTAGATTTCGACGAAATGCTAATGAGGCTAAGAGCTTATAGTTAAATCAATTATTGAGTAAAACTAAAAATATCAGCTCAGTCTTATTACCTATAACTAATTACTTACAACTTACGACTAAAATGACAGAACAAGAATATATACAAGCACGCCGAAGCGAACCATGGAGAGAGGAACTGCGTAAAACGATGAAGGCTAAAGAACGAGGAGAAAAATCTCGTGTACACATGCCCGAGTTGGATGCTGAATACAGAAGCCACTCCCTGAAAGAAGAAGTTAATTTAGGACTTACCGCCGAACAAGCTATGGCAGAAGCGGCACGATGCCTCGACTGCGCAAACCCTACTTGTATGGAAGGTTGTCCGGTGGGAATCCAAATACCAACCTTCATTAAAAACATAGAACGTGGTGAATTTCTTGAAGCAGCTAAAGTGCTGAAAGAAACAAGCGCCTTGCCTGCTGTATGCGGACGTGTATGCCCACAAGAAAAGCAGTGTGAAGCGAAATGTATCTATATACAAAAAATGAAAAAAGAGCCCGTAGCTATCGGATACTTAGAACGCTTTGCGGCAGACTATGAGCGTGAAAGCGGACAAGTAGCTATACCCGAACTAGCTCCTGCCAATGGCATAAAAACAGCGGCTGTAGGCTCAGGCCCGGCCGGACTTTCTTTTGCCGGAGATATGGCAAAACGAGGATATGACGTAACTGTATTTGAGGCACTACATGAGATTGGGGGCGTTCTTAAATATGGTATACCAGAGTTCCGTCTTCCAAACGAAATAGTAGACGTTGAAATAAATGTGCTTCGTGATATGGGGGTTAAGTTCGTCAAGAATTGTATTGTTGGAAAAACGATTACCCACGAAGACCTGAGAGAAAAAGGCTTCAAAGGGATTTTTGCTGCAAGCGGAGCAGGGCTTCCTAACTTCATGAATATTCCGGGAGAAAATCTGATTGGAGTGATGTCGTCTAATGAATATCTTACCCGTGTCAACCTGATGGATGCATCAAACCCGGAAAGTGACACCCCTGTGCAAATGGGTAAGAAAGTTGCTGTTATAGGTGCAGGTAACACTGCTATGGATGCGATACGTACAGCAAAACGTTTAGGTGCAGAAAAAGCATATATCATTTATCGCCGCTCGGAAGAAGAAATGCCGGCCCGTATAGAGGAAGTAAAACATGCCAAAGAAGAAGGTATTGAGTTCTATACGCTGCATAATCCAATTAAGTACGAAGGTGATGAAAAAGGTCATGTAAAACGAATGCTCCTACAGAAGATGGAGCTTGGTGAACCGGACGCATCTGGTCGTCGTAAGCCTATCGCAATCGAAGGAGCTACTGAATGGTTCGACATAGATGAAGTAATAGTCAGTGTTGGAGTATCTCCAAATCCATTAATTCCTTCAACGTTTAAAGGTCTTCAAGTTTCTAAGTGGGGAACAATCATTGTGAATCAGGAAACAATGCAATCTGACCTGCCGGATGTATATGCGGGGGGTGACATCGTTCGTGGAGGGGCAACAGTTATTCTGGCCATGGGTGATGGACGTAAAGCTGCTGCAGCAATGGACAAAGCATTAAAAGGATAAAAAAAGATCTATTTATATAAGTAAGCCCTCATTGGTTCTTATCAATGAGGGTTTCGTTTTTTATCAAAAAATACAGATAAGATTTTCAATCCATTCGCAGCATAAGTACTATAAAATCACATTCTTTCTCTAGAAAGGTTAATTTCACATTCAGAATCAAAAAGATTGCGCACTTTTATCTTCTTTGTGCAACCCATATGAGTAGTGAACAAAAAATAGAAAGATTACGTTTTTTTTATGACAAATTGACAATTTTAATATTGTTTTTGCTTATTTATTCGGATATAAAAAGCTAAATTTGTGAGGCTATTAAAGGATTGATATACAATTAATGAATTAATATATTTAGAGTGTACATAGCCTGCATTTTATGTTACTCTTATCAGTATAATACCTAAAAAAAGTTATGGGAAGAGAAATTAAATTCAGCCTCGTTTATCGTGACATGTGGCAGTCATCGGGAAAGTACCAGCCGCGTGTTGACCAATTGACACAAGTTGCACCGGTTATTATTGACATGGGATGTTTTGCTCGTGTTGAAACGAATGGTGGCGCTTTTGAACAAGTAAATTTGCTTTACGGAGAAAATCCAAACAAAGCAGTTCGTGAATGGACAGCTCCTTTCAACAAAGTTGGCATCCAAACACACATGCTTGAACGTGGATTAAATGCTCTACGCATGTACCCTGTTCCAAAAGATGTTCGTCAATTGATGTTTAAAGTAAAACATGCACAAGGGACTAATATCTCTCGTTCGTTTGATGGATTGAATGACCCTCGCAACCTTGAACTTTCTGTAAAATATGCAAAAGAAGCCGGCATGATTTCTCAAGCTGCTCTTTGTATTACTTCGTCCCCTATCCATACAGTAGAATACTATGTAAACTTTGCTGACAAATTAGTAGAGTTTGGAGCTGACGAATTATGCTTAAAAGATATGGCCGGTGTAGGACGTCCTGCTTTCCTCGGCAAACTAGTGAAAGCACTGAAAGACCGCCATCCAAATATTCCGATTCAGTATCATGGACACACAGGTCCGGGCTTCTCTGTAGCTTCTATGCTCGAAGTTGCACGTGCAGGTGCTGACTATGTAGATACAGCAATCGAACCTTTAGCATGGGGAATGGTGCACCCTGATATTATCACAATACAGGCAATGCTCAAAAATGCAGGATTCTCTGTACCTGATATCAATATGAGCGCTTATATGGAAGCTCGCGCATTGACGCAATCATTCATAGACGATTTCTTAGGATATTGGATCGACCCTTCAAACAAAATAATGACATCTCTGCTTGTAGGCTGCGGTCTTCCGGGAGGTATGATGGGCTCTATGATGGCCGACCTTAGAGGTATGCATTCGGCTATCAATATGGCCCTTCGCAACAATGGTAAAGCTGAAGTTACATTGAATGACCTTGTAGTACAATTATTCGAAGAAGTAGAATATATATGGCCTAAACTTGGTTATCCGCCACTCGTAACACCATTCAGCCAATATGTGAAAAATATCGCATTGATGAATATATTCTCGATGGCTCAAGGACAACCTCGTTTCTCTAACATCGACAAAGACAGCTGGAATATGATACTTGGTAAAACAGGTACGCTTCCTGGCAAACTGGATGAAGAAATCGTTGAATTGGCTAAGGCAAAAGGACTTGAATTCTATACAGGTAATCCACAGGATGAATACCCTGACGCTCTTGATTCATATCGCAAAGAAATGGATGAAAACGGCTGGGATTACGGACAAGATGACGAAGAATTGTTTGAATTAGCAATGCACGACCGTCAATACCGTGACTACAAATCAGGATTGGCAAAAGAACGTTTCAATATAGACCTTGAAAAAGAAAAGGAAAAAGCCGGAGCTCCAATCATCGTAACACGTCAGGTAGTAGAAGTACCTGCATTTGATGCGGAAGCGATTAAAGCTAAATATCCGGAAGCAAAACCTCTTCAAGCTACTGTTAGCGGACAGGTTATCTGGCAAGTTGATGTAGACGATGTTTCTACCGCTCCTGTTGTTGGCACATCTGTAAAAGAAGGAGATGTTGTATGTTTTGTTCAAACTTATTATGGTATCGAAGAAGTAAAAGCTCTTACTTCAGGAAAGATTATCCAAATAGAAACAAAACAAGGCGCAAAAGTTCAAAAGAATCAGGTTTTAGCTTATATAGACTAAAAGTATCTGATTTCATATATAAAAAAGCATCATTAATAATGATGCTTTTTTTTGCATATATCCAATTGAAATTGAAGAAAAGGCATTATGTATTATTTAACAATATTAAACCCCCAATAAAATTATCACAATAGCTCTAAAACATTTACCTTTGGCGAAATTTTGAAAGAAAGTTTCGCGGAAAAATAAAGGGAAAAATGAAAAAGCTATTATTATTTATAATTTTGTTAGGGGCATTAAATATCTACGCCCAATCTCCAGAAAAAAACAAATACACTATCTTATTAACAGGCGCATCGTTTGCCTCATCAAACAACGGTTGGTTCGAATTAGCTTGCAAAAGGCTCGATGCTACTCCCATAAACAAGGCTATAGGGGGAGAGGCTATTGCTGATGCGGCAAATAAGATCGCAGCCGATACGCTTTATACAAAACAGCAACTAGAAGATATAGACGCTTTCGTAATAATGCATGTACACGATGAAGATGTTGCCAGTGAAAACGGTCTTAAAGAAAACTATAAAGATTATAAGACACCGTTCGACAGGTCAAATTATGCAGCTGCATACGACTATGTTATCAAGCATTACATTACAGATTGTTACAATTTGAAATTTGATACAAACTCAAAGTATTATAATACCCCGAGCGGAAAACCTGCAATCATAGTTCTATGTACACACTGGCATGACGCACGTATAATATACAATTCTGCAATACGTAAGTTGGCCGATAAGTGGGGCTTTCCGGTTGTAGAATTCGATAAGTATATCGGTTTCTCTAAAAATCACCTACACCCCGTTACCGGAAAGCAATATAGCATTTTGTATGCTCATAATAACGAGAAGGTAAATGGTGTAGAGTATGGATGGCATCCGTATAACGGAGAAGACAAGTATATACAACAACGTATGGCTGCTATATTCACCGATTTGATGAAAAAAGTTCTACCTTTGAAGTAGAATTATGCTATATTACAAAGAATATATAACCGATTCAACCCTATTGGGAATATGGAAGATAGAGGAAACCTGCGAAGAGCTGTTTTCTCTACTTGCCCATCACGAATGGATTCAGAATATATATACAGTAAAGGCTGAATCGAGGGTACTAGAAATATTATCGACGAGGATATTGATAAAAGCACTTACAGATGAGGAAAAAGAAGTGCGCTACAACACTACAGGGAGACCATTTCTCGCAGACGAATCTTATCACATGAGTGTATCTCACACCAAAGGTTATGTAGCTGTAGCGATCAATAAAGAGAAACCCATAGGACTGGATGTGGAGTATATATCAGAAAAGATAAAAAGAGTACAAAGTCGTCTTATTTCCGACAAGGAATATATTGACAAGGACAATGAACTCATCCACCTCCTACTCCACTGGTCGGCAAAAGAAGCTATGTTTAAGTACCTTGATGCCGAAGGTGTTGATTTCCGAAAAAATTTATTTGTAAGTAAGTTTACTCCTGAAGAGAAAGGAGCATTCAATACCAAAGAAACACGGTCGCCACAACACACCGAATTTAAAGCATATTACAAGGTCGAAAAAGAGTTTGTGTTGGTATGTATTGAGGAGAAAAGCTAAAGAACGAAACCATTCAAAGATTATTATAAAACGGTAGTTTGCGAATCATTCAATATAGCAATCCGATGTTCTTTTTCAATAAACTTAAAAAACATATACAGGCGATATTCAAATTCTAACCCATAATATCTATTTGCTTCATAATCAATTTTCACTTCATAGATATCGGGATTGTAGTGCAGCGGCTGACTATAACGATAATTCCATTCGCTTACCATCATTGCATTTTGTATCTTTAACGAAGAAGCAGAATAGAATTCTTTGGGCTTTTGCATAAGCAAGAAAGTTTCATAACCGGGATCAAGGACTGTTATTTCGCAAAGATCATCTAAATCAATCGGCTCATTACCTTTTGTCGTAATAAGAATAATACCATTAAAACGGTTAGAACATATCAGTGGAGGATTTTCTTTAAAAACTTCTATAGACTTTATGTCATCTAAACTAAGAGTACTTAAACTATCTGACTCCATAACTATTCCATCCACAATAAAAAGAGGTGGAACAGAGTTTTTAATAGTAGGCATATCTATTATAATCCGAAAGCCTCGCTCGAATGATGGACTTAAAATATCTAGTATAGCAGGTTAATTAAAAGACGATAAAATTGAAAGTGATTTCATTCTATTGTCTATTTTTATATCATTCAAAAGCTCCCCTTGTCCAAAACACAAACAAGGAATAATAAATGATAAAACAACTATTATTTTTTTCATAGCCACTCCGATTCAGATTACCTTCTTCAAATATAACGAATTACAATAAATAAAAAACAAAAGTAGCATGAATAAAATCCATGCTACTCTATATTGTCAAATGAAGAATGTCAACTCACGCAAGGCGGCTTACTTCCTTCACACCTTTCACTGTTTTCAATTTTTTTATCAGCCCGTTGAGCATATCTGTATTATTCAGCGTCACCGACATATTACCCTGAAACAGTCCATCATTCGAGTCGATGCTGATAGAACGCATATTTATCCCTTGTTCTTTGGCTATAATAGAAGTCAAGTTGTTAATAATACCGATATCATCATTCCCTATTATCCGCAGCGTAACAGTATAGGTAGAGCCCGATTTGCCCGACCACTTGGCAGGAATCACACGATAAGCGAAACGCGAAAACATATCATGGGCATTCGGACAATTTACTCTATGTATCTTTATTCCCTGTGACGATACAAAGCCAAATATTTCGTCACCATATATCGGATTACAGCATTTCGCCAGCTTATAATCCACACCTGTCAGATTTTGATCTATAATCAACTCCTCTTTGCTCGAAGAATCTTTCTTTGTTTCGGGAGTATATACAACGTAATTTTCGGCACTTATAGCCTCATGCTTATCATGCTGTTCTGTTTCTTTTTTCTCTAGGTCAAGATATTGATCTATAACAGAATTGACATCAAGACTTTCTTCTGCTATCTTAATATAGAAGTCTGTGATTGTCTTGAAACCAAGCTTTTTGATCAAACGCATCATTATCGACTCGTTGATCTCTATCTTCCTGTTCTTTACCCGACGCTTGAGTTGTTCCTTAGCGATCTCCACCTGCTTATTCGCTTCTTCCTTGAGGCTTTGACGTATTTTATTCTTCGCTTTCGACGTAGTTACAAAATTGAGCCAGTCCTGCTTTGGCGACTGATTTGGCGAAGTGAGTATTTCTATTTGGTCTCCATTCGACAATTTATGGCGGATAGAAACATTACGTCCATTCACTTTACCCGAAACACAGGTAGAACCAATACGAGAGTGTATCGAAAATGCAAAATCAAGCACTGTTGCCCCATTCGGCAGTTTATGCAAGTCTCCCTTTGGAGTAAATACATAGATCTCATCATCGTAGAGGTCGAGCTTAAAGTTCTCTAATTTCTCACCCGAATCAAGACTTTTATTTTCGAGCATCTCACGCAGTCCGGTCAACCAGTCATCCATCTTCGACTGACTTTTCACACCTTTATACTTCCAGTGTGCTGCCAATCCACGCTCAGCAATCTCATCCATACGACGGGTACGTATCTGCACCTCTACCCAACGGGATTCATGCCCCATAACCGTGGTATGCAACGACTCGTAACCATTACTTTTGGGAATAGAAAGCCAATCTTTCAGCCTTTTTGGATTCGGTGTATAAAGATCGGTTACAATCGAATACGCCTGCCAACACTCAGGTTTTTCTTTATCTAAAGGGGAGTTTAAGACTATGCGAATAGCAAACAAGTCATAAATCGACTCAAAATCTATCTTTTGCTTTTTCAGCTTATTATTAATGGATGATATAGACTTCACACGCCCCTTTATATCATATTTCAGCCCGGTCTCTTTCAGTCTGGCATCTATCGGTGCTATAAATTCGGCAATGTATTTATCACGTGAAGCTTTACTTTCACTTATTTTTTCTACAATATAGTCATAAGACTCTCTATCTGTATATTTCAGATAAAGGTCTTCGAACTCCGTTTTTATATTATACAGTCCCAGCTTGTGTGCCAATGGAGTATAAAGAAACGAAACTTCTACAGCCAATTGCAATCGATGTTGTTCGCTATACTTTTCGGCATTTCGGATACGATGGAGCCGGCTCGCTATTTTTATAAGAATTACCCGCATATCCTCGGCGAGTGTTATCAACAGCTTTATGTAATTGTCCGAAGCCATAGCCGACTCGTTCATTTCCAATGCATTGATCTTCATCAACCCCGACACAATATTTGCTATATCTTTACCAAATATCGTAGATACTTCTTCCAGCGATATCGACTTGTGCATCACAGGACGATAGACTAATAAAGCCAGAATTGCAGCACTTTTCAGCCCAAGCTCTTCCATGAGAATAATAGATGAACTCACTGTAAGGTCTGTAATACTACCAATCTTCTGATCTTTAGCATAGACTCCATCAGCCAATGCCTTCTTTATGACTTTCCTTATTTTCTCAAATTCATCAGGAGTGAGATTAGAATCCAACCCTCTCATCAATCTTTTGAATTTGGAATAAGTCAGGCCTTTATCGTTATATGTGGGGAAATTGTCATTCATTTTCTCTACAAAATATGAGTATATATAATTAAATTGACAAAGACAGGAAAAGATAAATCATATTAATCTCGTATCCGTTTGTAAAATTAACGCTTTTTTGAAAGTGACACGTCTTTTTTATAACAGATGTTTTAATTTTTTCATATTTAGAAACTTTATGCTTTTAGCAGACGTTTTAATGATCAAAGCATTTTAACTTTGCTTATGTTAAATAAACAACCTTGTTTCTCTAGAATAGAAACGGTATAGATTAAAAAAACAATTTATATAAAGCTAAGATGAAGGCAAACGATTACGCTAAACTCGAGAAAGATTATGACTTCAAAAGGCATTACTTTAATAACACATTCTGGTGGAAAACACTACTGATGGTGCCACCTATATGTTTCTTGTTTGTCGGACTTGTAGGAATAATATACTTGTTCAATAGTGACATGCTCGTATCGTGGTATATTATCCCTTATCTTTTTTTGTTCACTGTTGGCACTATTTGGCTAAAAGCACTGAAAAGACACATATTGAAAGCTGCAATGACTACAGAAGGGGCTTTTCATATTTGTCTTGCCACACCATTGGGAGACAAAGGTGACTACACTTATGCCGCATTTGCAAACAATACACGCCGACATGATAAATACTATATCACAAATCTGGTAAAAGAAATATCTCTTCACGACCTCTTGGCCAAGCATGAAGTGTCTTTCAAAAAAGAAGCTATTCTTATACATGACGAAGAAAGTGACAGTGATATATATGTAAAAGCCTATCCTAAAAAAGAAATAAACAAGCGGAATGCAGGATGGAGCCTAAGCGAGGGTTATTTTCCGGTGTTATATATAAACGACAAAAATGTTCCGATAATAAGAAGAAAAGATTTAGTGAGGAAATCATAATTCAATTTCATCTTAACAGGATTTTCACAAGTCTTTTATACCTTTGACACTCAAAATATCAAAGAACATAATTCATGGTTGAAAAAGACTCCAAAAACAAGAAATTTTCCACCCGCATTATCAGTGAAAAATTTTTCAAAAAAGATGTGCATGGTGCAATATCTATGCCTATTTATCGCAATGCTGCTTTCGAGTTTGCCGACTCTGAAAGTATAGCGGCTGCTTTTCAGTACAAAGAAGAGATCCCTTCACACACATATACACGCATAACGAACCCGTCTGTAGAAAATCTGGAACGGAAGATTAAAACAGCATCAGGAGCAGAAACCGTAATGATGGTAGCATCAGGAATGGCCTCAATCTCGAATACCTTCCTTACCATTGCTTATGCAGGAAGTAACATTGTAACATCGCCTCACTTGTTTGGTAATACATTTTCGCTATTTAAATTTACCCTTGCAGCATTCGGAGTTGAAGTGCGCTTTGTAAACACCGACAATCTGGAAGAGATAGCGTCAGCTATAGACGAAAATACATGTGCCTTCTTTTGCGAATTAATTACTAACCCGCATTTAGAGATCGCCAATCTCCCCGAAATATCAAAGATATTGAGAGCTAGAAATGTACCTATGATCGTTGATAGCACTATTATTCCTTGGTGTGGCTTCGATGCCAGAAAAGCAGGTGTAGATATTGAGGTCGTTTCTACAACAAAATATATATCAGGTGGAGCTACGAGTATTGGAGGTGCAATCCTCGATTACGGTACGTTCGACTGGGCGCACAACAAGCGTTTAGCAAATGTAGCAAAAACCGACGGTGTATCTCAGTTCTCATTTAAGCTGAAACGTGAGATAGCCCGCAACATAGGGGCTGCAATGGACCCAGATACAGCCTACCAACAATCGCTAGGTATGGAAACGCTGGAATTACGTTTCGAAAAAATGTCTGAAACGGCATATGAATTGGCGCAATTCCTTTCAGAACTGCCGGATGTTGTGAAAGTAGGTTATCCAAAATTAACCGGCTCTGCATATAAAAATATATCGGATTCCCTGTTTGTTGGTAATCCGGGTGCTATGCTGACATTTAGCCTGAAAGACAAAAAAGCTTGTTACGACTTCATGGATAAACTTTGCATTATCCGTAGAGCAACAAACTTGTTCGATAATAAAACATTAATTATACACCCCGACTCAACCATCTATGGCACATTTACACCCGAGATGAAGGAGATAATGGGTATAAAAAGTAATCTTATGCGCCTCTCTGTAGGTCTCGAAGATCCGGATGACCTTAAAGCTGACATATTGCAAGCTTTAGGTAAACAAAACTAATCTTGATTTTTAATTGTTATAAGATTATATCATTCAAAGAAAAAGTAGTACTTTTGTGCTCTGATTATGCGAAACGCAAATAATTGGGGCTAAATAGCTGATATAATGAAGATATTGATACTAAATGGACCAAATTTGAACCTGTTGGGAAAACGTGAACCGGAAGTTTACGGGAACATTTCTTTCGAAAATTATTTTACCCAATTGCAACAAAACTATCCAGATTGCGAATTATCTTATTTTCAGTCCAATCACGAAGGAGCTATTATAGACAAAATACATGAAACCGGATTTACATACGATGGCATTGTGCTCAATGCGGGAGCATATACGCATACTTCCATTGCCATACATGATGCCATAAAGGCTGTAACAACTCCGGTAGTTGAGGTGCATATCTCAAACATTCATACCCGTGAGAATTTCCGACACAAATCAATGATCGCTGCAGCCTGCAAAGGTTCTGTCGTTGGGTTAGGTCTGTTATCATACGAATTTGCTATCGACTATTTTCTGAAAGCAAAGAAAATATAAGATTGCAAGTGCAAATCTTTTAAAGAACTATATATTAAATAAAATTCCATTTATGACTCAGAAAAAAACGAAAATTGTAGCTACAATTTCAGACATGCGTTGTGATGTTGATTTTATTCGTGCATTATATAACGAAGGGATCAATGTTGTAAGGATGAACTCTGCTCACATGACAGAAGAAGGGTTTATCAAAGTAATGACTAATGTACGTGCCGTATCTTCACACATTGGTATTATGATGGATACTAAAGGACCGGAAATACGTACAACAGCTACAGCTTCAGGAGAAAAAATAGTTGTTAAAACCGGAGACAAAATCAAAGTTATCGGTGATATCAACATCCTATCTACTCCCGAGCAAGTTTCACTTTCATACCCAAGCATTATAGAAGACGTGCCGGTAGGCAGCACACTATTGATTGACGACGGAGAAACTGCACTAAAAGTAATCGACAAAACTGCAGAATATCTACTTTGCGAAGTACAAAACGATGGTACAATCGGTAGCCGCAAGAGCGTTAATATCCCTGGAGTAAAAGTAAACCTTCCTTCAATTACAGCAAAAGACAGAAGAAGCATCGAAATCGCTATCAAAAACAAAGCTGATTTCATCGCTCACTCTTTTGTAAGACATAAACAAGACGTATTAGACGTACAAAAGATTTTGGACGAATACAACAGCCCAATCAAAATCATCGCTAAGATTGAAAACCAAGAAGGTGTTGACAATATCGACGAAATCTACGAAACAGCTTATGGCGTGATGGTAGCTCGTGGCGACCTTGGTATTGAAGTTCCACAAGAAAAAATACCTGGAATCCAACGTTTGCTTATCCGTAAAGCCGTAGAATATAAAAAACCGGTTATCGTAGCAACTCAAATGTTGCACACAATGATCGAAAATCCACGTCCTACTCGTGCAGAGGTTACAGATATTGCAAATGCAGTATATTATGGAACAGATGCAGTGATGCTTAGTGGAGAAACTGCTTATGGTAAATATCCGATCGAGGCTGTTCGCGCTATGGCTCAGATTGCTGCTGCTGCCGAACAATCTAAATTAGAAGAAAAAGCAATGCCGGTTCCTTTCAAAGATAGAGAATACGGAAGAACATCATTCCTAGCTAAGCAAGCTGTTAAATCTTGCAACCAACTTGGAGTGAAAGCTATTGTTACAGACAGTATGACCGGACGTACAGCACGTACTCTTGCCGCATTCCGCAGCAAATGTCCTGTATATGCATTCTGCAACAAAGAAGAAGTTGCTCGCTGGTTATCTTTGAGTTACGGTGTAGATCCTCACTTCCAAGAAGATGCTGGTCTTACTAAAAACCACAAAGAATATTTCGTTAGAGCATTAAACCAACTTCAATTAGACGGAGTATTAAGCTCAGGTGACTATGTTACTTATTTGAGTGGAACTTTCTCTGATGGTAAAGGTGGAACATCTTTCCTTGAAATCGAAAAAGTTGGTGCTGTAATGGAACAAGGTGAGAAATTTTTCGTTCCTGTAGACTAATCGAACTTAAAATTTATTTATAAAAAAGGGTGCTTTTGGAAGCACCCTTTTTTATTTTGCATCTGTTGACTCTTCCTAAAATAGCTTAATATAAAAACCATTAATCTCGAGAACAATGAGAAATCATGTATATTTGAAACCGGACAAACGCAATACTAACAAAATAGACAAAGGCCCACAAAATGAAAATCCATATTTTATTATTTATTCTCCTTCTTTCGCCGATCGTTTATATCATTGGGCAAAATCATGATATTAATAAAATACTAAAAGAATTAGATGATGCTTTTGACAATCAAAACAAATATGACCAATTAAAAGAAGAACGTTTGAGCGAATTAAAAAAGAAAGTCAACCTAACCCAATCTCTAGAAAAACAATACGATATAAATAAGATTATAGTAAATGAATATAATACGTACATAAGTGATTCTGCAATTTTTTATGCTGCTAGAAATGTAGAGATATCTAAAGCGCTAAACAAAAAACGAGATGAAGATGAATCCCAGATATTACTTGCCAGAACATATGCCCGTGGGGGACTTTTTACTCAAGCAGAGGAAATATTAAAATCGATAAAAGTAAAAAAGTTACCTGATGATTTACGAGAAAAATATTATTCAGCCTATGCCCGTTCATATGAAGCACTGATAGATCATATAAATAATGAAAAGTACTCCGCTAGGTATGAAAAAAAGATGATCGCTTTTTTGGATTCAGCACGTCAAATATATTCAAAAGATAAAAATGATATCATTGATTATGTTTATATTGACTATTGGGAGAAGAAAACCGGACATCTTGAGCATCTATTAACTCTTCTACCAACATTAAATCCCGAGTCTCAAGATTATGCTATTATCTCTACTCTTATAGGAATAGAGTATTGGGAACGTGGTGATAATCTAGAACTGCCAATAATGTATTTAGCCCAAGCTTCTCTGGTGAATATCAAGTCTGCAATCAAAGATCCAATAATACTAATGAACCTAGCCCTCTTGCTTCATGAAACTAACGATTCGGAGAGAGCTTATAAAATCGCAATAAAAGCACTTAATGATGCAAATTTTTACAATTCAAAACATCGTAACAAAATCATATTAGAAACCTTTCCGATAATCGAAGAAACGTATCAAAACAAAATAATAGAACAAAGACAAGATTTAACAATGTACCTTATTATTATGATAGTATTTGCTATCGGACTTCTTTTTACATGCCTTTGCGTATACAGACAAATTCGTATTATTAAAAAGAATCGGAAGCAACTAAAACTACTTAATGATAGTTTGGATAAAGCGAACAATATCAAAGAAGAATATATTGGATACTTTTTGAAACAATACTCAATTTATATAGAAAAACTGGAAGAATTTAAACAATCTGTATACCGAAAGATAAAAGCGGGCCAAACAAATGACTTATTGGCAACAATGTCAGTATCAACAAATACAAAAAAAGAAATAGAAGAATTATATAGCAATTTTGATATGGCTTTCCTTAATATCTACCCAAGCTTTGTAAATGAAATTAATGCCCTGCTAAAAGAAGAAGAACGATATAAATTAAAGTCAAATGAATTAAATACAGAGTTACGAATATTTGCTCTTATACGCCTCGGAATAACAGATAATAAACATATCGCATCTTTTCTTCGCTATTCTATGCAAACGATATACAACTACAGGAGTAAAGTCAAAGCAAAAGCTCTGGCTGATAATGAAAATTTTGAAGAAAAAATAAAAAACATAGGTGCTATCATAAAATAACTTTACTTTAAGCACAATTCTAAAAACACACTACACAGTAATACACAAATAGTTGACATCAAATAAAGAGAAAAAATATTTACTAAAGAACTACTTAATATAAAAAAGAGCGCTTAGCGAGTATTGTAGAACTTAACTTTGCAGTCAAACAATTAAACTTACAAATACACTTTTTTACTACACTAAGAGAAATTGCCAACATGTAATCTATCCGAGTTAGAATTTATCTGGAGTATAACTTTATATGTTCATTGCTTATAGAAATTTTACTTGTAAGATTCTTTACAGATATTCTTCTTTACGAATAATCTTTACCAGAAAAGATATTCTTTCAGAAAATTGCAAACTACAAATGAATAAATGCAGTAAGAGTTCCTAAATTCATTTTTATCATTATGAAAATAATTAATCTAAAAAAAACAATTCTTTTGGTTTTACCAATAATAGTAACGACTGTAGCAAATGCTCAAGTAACAATTGGATCTAACGCAGAACCGTCCAGTGCAGCTATTCTAGAAATTAAAACAATGCACAATGCGTCGCACATAATCTCTATTACCGACGACAGCAATATTACCTCAGACAAAGGAGGATTAGGTTTGCCTAGGGTAAAACTTGTAAATAGAAAAACATTGGAGCCATTCATTCAAGGATCAATAGACGATCAGACCAAAATGAAACATGTAGGGCTAACTGTATATAATATAAAACAACAAATTACCAACTCTATTGACGAGTCATTCGAACCAGGTACATACGTATGGGACGGGAAGCAATGGAACATCTCAGGTGGCAGAGGAAGTGAAGGTGCTCGTTGGTTCTACCTTCCACCATTTCATCTATCGATAACCTTAGGCAGTGTAAATTCCGGAGAAATCAAATTACATGATATATATAAAAACCAATTTACCCAAACCGGAAATGGAGCATTTATATCTAGCGACACTAGCATAAATACAATACCATCTCCACTGAATGGTAAATTATATGAGAATAGTGAATTATACTATGTAGTTACTTATTATGATACGAGTATAATGTCTATAGCAAAAATAGATCCGGATGGTACAATGCACTATACAACCAATGGTACAGCTCCAAGCGCGAAATCATATATTAATGTTATAGCTATCGTAAAGTAGAAATGTGATGAAAAAATATTTTGTAATATGCATATTTCTCCTCTCCGCCATGTCAGCAAATGCACAAAGAGAGGGAACCTGGTGGCACTTTGGCTATAATGTAGGTTTCGATTTCACTGAGGTATTTAATGGCAATGCCACCTATCCAAAAGCTATATGCAATGCCCCCTTACGCCAGAACGAAGGGGTATTCTCTATCTCGGATAAAAATGGGAATTGGTTAATGAGTTCGGATGGAAAGTATGTCTACACTCCCGGAAGTATAAAAGAAGCCACTTTTCCTTTGTCAACGAATTCGGCTGATGGTGATTTTTCGATAAATAAAAACAATATATTATTTGGAAATTCCTCTGCTACCCAATCAGGCATCATGTGTCCAGTTCCGGGTGAACCGTCTTTGTACTACATTTTCACTATCGACGATAAGCAATCCAACCCCAGAAAAGGTATTAATTATTCTATTATCGATTTAGCTGCCAACAATGGAGTTGGGGAGCTTGTCATAGGTAAGATAAACAAATCAGTTACATATGGCTATCAAAAAAATAGTTTGACAGAAAGGTACACCGCAGCAAACGTAATGGAGAATATTACATTAACACCCTCTAGTGATGGAAACTATTGGCTAGTAAGCATTTTCGGCAGTCATTTTCATGCATGGAAAGTCACGAAAGACGGAGTGTCGGATACCCCTGTATTATCTCTATCTTCATATGAGTTTGCCAGTACAACCTCTTCCAATTCTTATCGTGGAGGATTGGGACATATTCGAATATCTGCCGATGGAACCAGAATAGCATACGCTATAGACCAAGCAAGTAATACTACCCCTGTAGGGGTATTCGGAACAGCTTTTTTCAATAATTCTACAGGAGAGGTAACTTCGTCGAAACACGCCACTAAAAATATCGCAGCCTATGGTGTAGAGTTTTCGCCATCTAACGAATGGTTATATCTGACAAATATGGGAAGTGCCGGCTTTATAAAGTTTAGTGACCTTGCCAATGGCTCTATGAACAACTATAGGAATATGATTACAACAGGCGAATTCAATGCAGTTATGGGACCCAAAGGTATTATGTACATGATCGTTAGAGGCAGTTCTACACTATATACAATAGATGACCCTAACAATCCTGACACAGCAGTACCGGCAAATACATACAAGGCACATCCTAATTTTTTTGCTTGTGGAGGGGCCAGCGTTTATCCCTTTAATGGATTGCCTAATTTTATACCAAGCTTTTTCTTAGTCAAAGCTCTTACAGGACCGGCAGAACTATGCACAGGAGCAGAAGGAGAATTTATATTGGAAGCTGAACAGGGAACAAGTGGATATGGAGCTGAGTATATAGAATGGGATATGGGAGATAATACTAAATATTATACAGGAGACCACCCGTTAGCTGACCCATCAACCAAACCTTGGCCAACAGACAATTTACATAAAATAAAACACACATATACATCTAGTGGAGTTAAAACTATAAGAACAAATCCTTATAACTCAAATGGACTAATGCCCGACAAAGAAGTTACACTAAATATTACAGTCAAGGATTGCGTTACTTATATTTATATAAATCCACACTTACGAGCAAAAATTATACAATAACAATCCGAGAATAAAAAATAAAGGGTGCGATTACACCCTTTATTTTTTATTCACAATCTGTTCGGTCATTCGTTGAATCATTGTCAGGCTGAGAGACAAGAAGGAAATCGATAGGCTCTGAAGTCTCATTGGCAATATAATGCTTCACCATAGGTTCTATCAAGATACCTTGCTGCTCATTAACAACTTCACGCTCGCCTTCAACGTAAAATATTGCTGTTCCTTTTGTCACAAAGAAGAATTGCCTGGCAAGAGAGTGGTAATGTAAAGTTTCTCTTGTATTTGCCGGCATGGTTTCAATTTTTACAGATAAAGAATCCCTACTCATCAGGATCCAACTGCTACATTTGTCTCCCCAAAAATAATGGGGTGCTGAATTTTTATCGACTGCTCTTCCCATGATAATTAAATTTAGATGTAACAATATGCTAAATATAAAAAATAAATTACATAAGAATGCTTTTTTAAGCAACAATTTATAAATAAATATCTTAGTTTTGCAGAATACACCGATATCTGCAGGCTATGACCAGAAAAGAATTGATACAATTAGTAGAACAAATTCTGGATGTAGAGAAGTACACAGAAGATCAATTGAATGAGATGTTAGAGTTATTACACAGAAATGTGCCCCACCCTGCAATATCTGATTTGATCTGCTATGAAAATTTATCTTCGGAAGAAATTGTAGACAAAGCGTTAAATTATAAACCGATTCAGTTATAAACCATGTCATTGGAAAAGGACGAAGCTATAGAAAGCTATATTCTTTCTCGTATCGATCAAGAAAGCGAGCTACTCAAACAATTAAACAGGGACGCTCACGTAAATTTATTAAAGCCAAGAATGTTATCGGGACATCTGCAAGGGCGTATGCTCAAAATATTTTGCAGAATGATGAATCCTAAATATATTCTCGAAATAGGAACTTATACCGCATACGCAACCCTATGTTTGGCAGAAGGAGCCGACAACGATGCTGAAATACATACCATAGAAGTAAACGACGAGCTCGAGGACTTCATTTTAAAGCACCTGCACAAATCGAAACTTAAAGATAAGATACATCTTCATATAGGAGATGCAATGGAAATAATCCCTCAGATAGACCGCACGTTCGATCTCGTATTCATTGATGCAAACAAACGCCATTACATTGAATATTATAATCTCATATTTGACAAGGTACGCCCCGGTGGACTTATCATTGCCGATAACACACTGTGGGACGGACATGTACTGGAAACTCCGAAACCATCGGACAAACAAACCATCGGGATACAACAGTTCAATGACATGATAGCGAAGGATGACAGAGTAGAAAAAGTAATCTTGCCAATACGCGACGGGTTGACATTGATATGGAAAAAATAAGAATCAAATCTCCACAGACTTGAATGTACGGATAGATATATTAAAGTTGCTAACGATTTAAATAGCTTGCTACTTGTAACTATTTTGTATTACCTTTGTAAGCTAAAATAATTAAGGATGGATACGACCAGACAACAAAAGATAAACAGGCTCATCCAGAAAGAGCTGAGTGAGATTTTCAGAAAACAAACCCAACAGATGAAAGGTGTACTTGTAACAGTGAGCACTGTACGTGTAACACCCGATCTTGGACTAGCAAAAGTATACCTGAGTATTTTCCCTTCCGAGAAAGGAAAAGAATTGCTTGATAATATAAAAACCAATGTAAAAAGTATTCGTTTCGACTTGGGACAAAAAGTAGGTAAACAACTACGTGTAATTCCCGAGCTGGCTTTTTATCTGGACGACTCGCTCGATTATCTGGAAAATATAGACAGGCTTCTCAACAAGGATAATAACGAAGTAAAAGAATAAGCTTGAATCTTGCGCTGCACATAGCCCGCCGTTATCTTTTCGCAAAGAAATCGCATAATGCTATCAACATCATATCGATGATCTCGGTATGTGGGATAACTGTTGCCACAATGGCGCTGGTATGTGCTTTATCGGTTTTTAATGGTTTTACGGATGTGGTAGCAAACACATTCAGCGCTTTCGACCCCGAATTACAAATTACTCCGGCCAAAGGGAAAGTATTTGACCCGACAAGTAAGAAGATAGAAGAAATCAAAGCTTTGCCCGAAATAGAATTCACATCCGAATCACTGGAAGACAATGCTTTGATTAAATTCGCAGACCGACAAGAACCGATTATACTAAAAGGTGTATCAGCCAATTTCATCAATCTCGCCAACGTAAACAATCTGATTATAGATGGAAAGTTTTCGTTACGCGAAGGTGATATCGAAAATGGAGTTATAGGGGCAGGCATGGCCATGTTTCTTGGTGTAAGAGCCGGATTCCTCGATCCGGTAGAGTTATATGCTCCCAAACGAAACGAACGCATCAATCTGGCAAATCCGGCAACAGCATTTACCCAGTCAGAAGTATTTGTATCGGGTGTATTTGCACTCAATCAGCAGAAGTACGACGACCAGATGTTCATTGTGTCAATAGACTTGGCACGCGAACTCTTCCACTACGACAAAGAAATATCATCCCTTGACATAAAAGTAAAAGACGGTTATAATGTAGACAAGGTACACGATAAAATAAAGTCTATACTTAGCAAAGATGAACTATTGGTAAAGAACAGATTCGAACAACAGGCTGATCTTTATCGGATGGTAAACGTTGAAAAATGGGTTACATTTCTCATTTTATGTATCATTCTTATAATAGCAGTATTCAATGTTATAGGCTCGCTTACGATGCTGATTATAGAGAAAGACGAGGATGTCAGGATATTAAAAAGCCTCGGAGCAAACAATACATTGATCACACGGATTTTTCTCTTCGAAGGCTGGCTGATCACATTTGTAGGAGCCGTTGTAGGTGTAACTCTCGGACTCACGCTTTGCCTGCTACAACAATACTTCGGATTATTGAAATTAGGCAATACTCCCGGAGCCTTTGTTATAGATGCATACCCTGTATCGGTACAAGCTTTGGATATTGTACTGATATTTGTTACTGTGAGTATCATTGGATTCCTCGCTGTAATCTATCCTGTAAATAATCTAAGGAAAAGGCTATAAGATCAGTTGCCAGAATTCGACATCAATCAGTTTCCCGAATTTAACTCCCGACTCCCTGAAATTGCCGACCAGTTCAAAGTTAAATTTTCGATGAAGTTTCCTGCTTGGATCATTGGGCAATGATATTACACCAATCAGTGAATGTATGTTTATATTTCGGGCTCTGTTTATCAGTTCCTGATATAAAATACTGCCTACCCCGCTTCCTATGGCATTGCGATCAAGATATACGCTTGTTTCTAGCGTTATATCGTAAGCTACACGCTCACGCCAATTGTTGAGATAAGCATAACCAATTATTTGCCCACCTTTCTCGTATACAAAATAAGGAAACCCCTTTGCCTGCACCTTGCCTATCCGCTTCCGGATATCTTCGTCAGTAACAAGATCATACTCAAAGGTCACGACTGTTTCCTCAATATAATAATTATAGATGGCTGCTATCTGCGCAGCATCAGCGGGAGTTACATCTCTTATCATTCGATATAAAATAAATAATCTTTACTCTCCGGTATAAGGGGGAATTTCTTGTCCTTGACTTGGCACAGCAGGACTAGCAGCCACAATACTGTCTACAATAAACTTCGTATATCCCCGCCAAGGTAAAGCCCCGTAATATTCTTTGTAGTGCAGCTTCACATTCTGTCCACTGAGTGACATCAGTTTTATAGCCAACTCTTTATCTTCTATCGAAAATTGGAATTCATTGGATTGCAAACCTTGCTGTCCGGGACGAAATCCAGATTGAATCAACTCTCCTTCGTAGGTTTTGAATATAATCCCTTTATGCTTCACATTGTTAAGCATACCGGCTTTTACCCCCGAATCACTATAAGGTACATAATAGCGGATATACAGGAAGGTAAAAAGACCTGCTATAAGGACTGCTAAAATTATAAGAACAACTCTTTTTGCCATAATATTATAAAATGTAAGATGGAACAAAAATTGAAGATGTTTTATTCTGAAAACAAAGATATTCATATTTTTAAACTATTTTTGTTCTACAGTTTAAAAACATAACAGTAAAAATCGAATATTCTATGAATATAGAAGAACTCAGAGAATACTGTATATCTGTAAAGGGCGCATCGGAAAGCTTTCCTTTCGACGAATCTACTTTAGTCTTTAAAGTCATGGGAAAAATGTTCGCATACACAGGCTTAGACCCCAAAGATGGATTTTTCAAGGTAAATTTGAAATGTGACCCGGAAAAATCATCTGAACTACGCACAAGATATGAAGGAGTAACACGTGGTAATCACACACGAGGACTCTTATGGAATGCCGTCTATCTTGCGAGTGATGTACCTGATAAGTTGATAAAAGAATTAATAGATCATTCTGTCGAAGAAGTTATAAAGAAACTACCGAAGAATAAACAAGCAGAATATCGAAGTTTGTAAAAGAAATATAAAGCAATGATAATAAAAGACGCTCAATTTGTAATAAGCAATACCGATTATAGAAAATGTCCTCAAGACGGTAAGCCCGAATATGCATTTATCGGACGCTCTAATGTCGGCAAATCATCCCTGATAAACATGCTTACCAACCGCAAAGGATTGGCTATGACATCGTCCAAACCGGGAAAAACTCAGCTCATCAACCACTTCATTATCAACGACGAGTGGTATCTGGTCGATTTACCGGGATATGGATATGCACAACGAGGAAAAGACGGCAGAGAACAGATTCGTAAAATAATAGACAATTATATACTTAAGAGATCTGAACTAACCTGCCTCTTTCTATTATTAGATTGCAGACATGAACCTCAGAAAATAGACCTTGACTTCATCAATTGGCTAGGCGAAGAAGGAGTACCCTTTGTGATTGTATTCACCAAAACAGACAAAATAAGCAAAGGACGACTAAAAGATAACTCCGAAATATATATAAACAAATTACACGAAACATGGGAGGAAATCCCGACAATATTTTATACTTCTTCCGAGCAGAGAGCAGGAGGCGATGAGATATTGGATTATATAGACAACATAAATAAAAGCTTGAAAGGGAAATAAAATTTGACTTAAACCCTGAAAAGGGCAGAATACGAATCAACTCAATTCCATAAACTAATCATAAAAAGTCAAGATATGTTATCTGTACCTTTAATAAATATAGCAGATATAAACAGAGCCGATCTGGTTCTGGAGAAGATGCAAAATATACAAAAGAATAACATCTCTGCTGTCAATTGGCCGGAGCTATACCCTTCCAAGCCTGAAGTTGCATTCAAAATAGCACACGACGGTAGTCATATCTTCCTGCAATTCTTTGTTGAAGAAAATGAGATTCTTGCAAAAACAGCAGAAGATAATGGGCATGTATGGACCGATTCGTGCGTAGAATTTTTCATTTCTTTCGATGGTTTATATTATTACAATACAGAGTTTTCTTGCATCGGAAAAGCACTGATGGGCTATCGTAAAGAAAAAAAAGATTCCCGGCATGCAAGCCAACAGATATTGGACTCCATTAAGCGATACCCAAGTCTTGGAATAGAGCCATTTGATAAAAAACAAGGCGATTTCAAATGGAATTTACTGCTTGTTATTCCCGTTACAGCATATTGGATGTCTGACCTAAAATCTCTAAATGGAATAAAAGCCCATGCAAATTTCTATAAATGTGGAGATAATCTGACTATTCCTCATTTTTTATCATGGAATCCTATCCATACAGAGAAGCCAAACTTCCATGTTCCACAAATTTTCGGAGAACTTAATTTCGAATAAAACTATAGGATAGTGCTATACTTAAAGAGCAAGAATAGAGGAGAATACTCATTATTACTTTTTTGTTAAAAAAATGTTACGACCGATTTTTTTTTCTATCTTTGCGGGACAAAAGCAGTTGGTACTGTTTTTCTTGATGAATATATTTTTAATCTTTTATGAAAAATAACTTATTCGATAGGTTTAAACCTAAAGAAAACAAATTCTTCCCTCTTTTGAGCGGAATGGCAGAAGTAATAGTCACCGCATCGGATCTCATCATTGAATGTGTTCAAGTAACTAACCACAACGAAGCTGTAGAGTATTACAAAAAAATTAAAGACCAGGAAAGAAAAGCCGATACCATCCAAAATCAAATCTTCGAAGAGCTCAACCAAACATTTATTACCCCTTTTGACCGGGAAGATATAAACCATCTTTCGTCAACAATGGATGATGTTATTGATCTTATCAATAGTTGTGCTAAGCGTATCATGCTTTACAGCCCGAAGGTAATGCCAGAGAGTGCTGTACGACTCGCTATGTTTGTAAGAGAATCTTCGGGCTTCCTGATTCAGGCAATCGGAGAACTTGATGTATTGAAAAAAAGTACATCCCGAATAAAAGAATACTGCGAGCAACTGGGTGTGATTGAAAAAAAGGCCGACGATGTGTACGAACATTTTCTTATCGACCTGTTTGAGAATGAAAAAGATGCCATTGAGGTTATTAAACTAAAAGATATTCTTCACGAACTCGAACGTGCTACCGATGCAGCAGAATCAGTAGGAAAAATTATTAAAACAATGATCGTTAAGTATTCATAATAATAAAGAAATGACATTATTAATAATAATCATTATTTTAGCGATCATATTTGATTTCATAAATGGCTTTCACGACGCTGCCAACTCAATAGCAACCGTCGTATCTACGAAAGTTCTTACACCGACCCAAGCTGTAATTTGGGCTGCCTTTTTCAACTTCGTAGCTTATTTTATCGCAAAATATATTATCGGCGGATTTGGTATTGCAGACACTGTATCCAAAACCGTGGATATGGAATTTATAATTCAAAGCTTTGGCAACCCATCTCTGGTTATCATAGCCGGACTGATAGCTGCTATTTCTTGGAACCTTATTACATGGTGGTTAGGAATCCCTTCATCTTCTTCACATACTCTTATCGGAGGATTTGCAGGAGCCGGTATCGCCGCTTCAGGTTTTCAAGCTGTACATTCAGGCGTTATTGGTATTATTGCGCTGTTTATTGTAGTAGCACCTCTGATTGGTATGGTTTCGGGTAACATCATCACGCTGATCACCCTCCACTTTGTAAAAAAGATAAAACCGGGTAAGGCCGACCGTTGGTTCAAGAATCTACAGCTCATCTCATCCGCAGGACTTAGTATAGGACATGGATTGAACGACTCGCAAAAAGTAATGGGTATCATTGCAGCTGCATTGATTTCATATACAGCAACTACGCCCGACGTTCACCCTTGGTTATATATGAATGACATGAACGATATGCACGACTGGGTGCCACTCGCATGTTTTACTGCGATTGCAATAGGTACAGTTTGTGGAGGATGGAAAATCATGAAAACGATGGGAAACCGTATTACAAAAATCACTCCTATCGAAGGGTTCTGTGCTCAGACAGCAGGTTCTATCACCTTATATATATCCGAAATGCTGCACGTGCCGGTAAGTACAACCCACGTAATCACAGGTAGTATAATAGGCGTAGGATCAGTAAAACGTCTTTCAGCTGTTCGCTGGGGAGTAACCAAAGATTTATTGATAGCATGGATACTGACTATTCCGGTTAGTGCCCTGATGGCTATTGTATTCTATCACATTCTGGGACTGATCGTTCAATAAGAACACTCTCTATAAAATAAAAGCGGATGGTTAAAGTTAACCATCCGCTTTCTTCATTTAAATTTTTCTGCAAAAGCATTGCTTTATACATTGAAAAACAATATCTTTGCACCGCTTTTCGAAGCAAGAATGTTTAACTTTTTAATGATACTGATCAGGACTGGTGCCAGATCTAATTTTGAATGATTGATAATTTAAAAAATGTACAACCGGTTGCAGATTTCGACTGGGATTCGTACGAAAAAGGAGACTCTTACACAGGTAAGAGCAAAGAAGAACTTGTAGAAACCTATGACCAATCGTTGAACAAAGTAAACGACAAAGAAGTGGTAATGGGTAAAGTAACTGCTATGAACAAACGCGAAGTTGTTGTTAATATCGGTTACAAATCAGACGGTATCGTTTCTATGAACGAGTTCCGTTATAACCCGGATCTAAAAATTGGTGACGAAGTAGAGGTATACATAGAAAGCCAAGAAGACAAAAAGGGACAACTTATCCTTTCTCACAAGAAAGCACGTGCTACACGCTCTTGGGATCGTGTTAACGAAGCTCTTGAAAAAGACGAAATCATCAAAGGTTATATTAAATGTCGCACTAAGGGCGGTATGATCGTTGATGTATTTGGTATCGAGGCGTTCTTGCCAGGATCTCAGATCGACGTGAAACCAATCCGCGACTATGATGTATTTGTAGGTAAGACTATGGAGTTCAAGGTAGTGAAAATCAACCACGAGTTCAAAAACGTTGTTGTTTCTCACAAAGCTCTTATCGAAGCTGAACTTGAACAACAGAAAAAAGATATCATCTCTAAGCTTGAAAAAGGTCAGGTACTTGAAGGTACAGTTAAGAACATCACTTCTTACGGTGTATTTATCGACCTTGGCGGCGTAGACGGACTAATCCACATTACAGACCTTTCTTGGGGACGTGTACAACACCCAGAAGAAGTGGTTAAATTGGATGAAAAAATCAACGTTGTTATTCTTGACTTCGATGATGACAAGAAACGTATTGCATTAGGATTGAAACAATTGACTCCTCACCCTTGGGATGCTCTTAGCGCTGAGCTTAAAGTAGGCGACAAGGTGAAAGGTAAAGTTGTGGTTATGGCTGACTACGGTGCATTCATCGAAATCGCTCCGGGTGTAGAAGGCTTGATCCACGTTTCAGAAATGAGCTGGGCTCAACACTTACGCAGTGCACAAGACTTTATGAAAGTTGGCGACGAAGTAGAAGCTGTAGTGCTTACTCTTGATCGCGACGAACGCAAAATGTCTCTTGGTATCAAACAATTGAAACCAGATCCATGGGAAAATATCGAAGAAAAATATCCTATCGGAAGCCAGCACACTGCAAAAGTTCGCAACTTCACTAACTTCGGTGTATTTGCCGAAATAGAAGAAGGTGTAGACGGACTAATCCACATTTCAGACCTTTCTTGGACTAAGAAAATCAAACACCCTAGCGAAGTTACTGCTATAGGTGCTGACATCGAAGTACAAGTACTTGAAATAGACAAAGAAAACCGTCGTTTAAGCCTTGGTCACAAACAACTTGAAGAAAACCCTTGGGATGTATTCGAAACTATATTTACTGTAGGTTCTGTACACGAAGGTACTCTTGTTGAAATGGTTGACAAAGGAGCAGTAATCTCTCTTCCTTATGGTGTTGAAGGTTTTGCAACTCCTAAACATTTGGTAAAAGAAGATGGTTCTCAGGCTAAGATCGATGAAAAACTTGATTTCAAAGTAATCGAGTTCAACAAAGACTCTAAAAGAATCATAGTATCTCACAGCCGTGTGTTTGAAGATGAAAAACCGGAAGCTAAAGAAGCTGCTGCTGAAAAAAGAGCAAAAAAATCTTCTAAGAAAGAACAAGCTGAAACTTCAACTCAATCTAACGTAGAAAAAACTACATTAGGCGATATAGAAGAGCTTGCAGCATTGAAAGAAAAACTTTCGGGAGATAACAAATAAATATCTTTTTGATATTCTGATAAAAGGGTTCACTAATTAGTGAACCCTTTTTCGTTTAAAATGTTAAAATAAAAGTGAAAGTTCTCTGTACATTTTGTATATATGAAAAGACTATCTAATTTTGCAGTTTAGTTGCATAAGCAATCAACACATAAAACCACTATATGAATACTAAGAGTTTAGGATTAGCCTTATTTTTCTTTTTTAGTATAGCTTCCACAGTTTCGGCACAACAGTTTCTATCGCTGGAGCAATGCCGACAACTTGCAATAGAGAACAACAAATCGCTCAAGATAGCTTCTGAGCAAGAGAGAATAGCATATTATGAGAAAAAGGATGCACTTACCAAATTCTTCCCTGAGATATCGTTTACGGGAGCATATTTGCGCAATCAGAAGAATTTGTATCTCATTCCATCTTCTGCCATACCTACATCTATACCTCTCCCGATAGAGATTCCCGGAATAGGCAATAATATTCCGATAGACGACAAAATCCGTAATAGCATTCATGATCTAGGAAAGGTAGACATTAAAAACGTATGGGCGGGAGGATTTACGCTTACACAACCGTTGTTTATGGGAGGAAAGATCGTTGCTTACAATGATCTGAGATCTTATGCTCAAGATCTAGCCAAAACGATGAAAGAGACTCAAATGACAGAGGTTATCGTGGAGGTAGACAATGCATATTGGCAGGTTGTATCAGTAGCCAATAAGAAGAAGTTGGCAGAGGCGTATGTCAAACTCATGCAAAAGATGGACTCTGATATTTCAGCCATGGAGCAAGAGGGCGTAGCCACAAAAGCCGACAGGCTCTCTGTAAACGTAAAACTAAACGAGGCAGAGATGACTCTTACAAAAGCGGAAAACGGGCTGAGTCTTTCAAAAATGCTATTGGCACAAATATGCGGACTGGAGATCAACGATCAGCTTACATTGAAAGATGAAAATATAACAAACATTGCAACCGACGAAGGCGTAGATGCTATGCCCAACATAGACGAAGCCATATTGAGCAGGACAGAGATAAGAAGTCTCGAGCTAGCCACAAAGATATATGGTAAGAAAGAAAAGATTGCAGTAGCCGATTTTATGCCGAATGTTGCACTTACAGCAAACTATTTATGGACAAATCCGAACTTATTTGACGGTCTGGAAAACAAGTTCGCCGGAATGTGGAATGTAGGAGTACTACTAAAAGTCCCTTTGAATTTTGCTTCTAATTCAGCAAAGCTTAATGTAGCAAAAGCCGAAACACGCATCAAACAATTTGAAATGGAGGATGCAAAGGAAAAGATTAAATTACAAATAAACCAATCAGCATACAAACTGTCGGAAGCAAACAAAAAGCTAAAGACTGCGCAAAAAAACACAGAAAAGGCGGATGAAAATCTAAGATACGCAAACGTAGGATTCGAGGAAGGAGTAATCCCTTCGTCGGATGTTATAGCAGCACACACAGCTTGGCTATCGGCTCACTCGGATCTGATAGATGCACAGATCGACATTATCTTATGCCGAATATACCTGAACAAAGCATTGGGTCGTAAGTTTTAAAAACATCTTATATTTATCTATATATAAAGAACTAAGATGATAAAAGTATACAATTGGGAAAACAATAAAAAAAGTGTCACTTTTGTCACCTTTTAGACCTAAAATCACTGATTAACAAATCGATATATATATGAAAAAAAGTAACAAATAAAGATATGGATACAGAAAACAAAAAAACAGGTTCTAAACTCATACCTATTCTGATTTTTGCCGCCGTTATTATTCTAGTTGGCTTATACGGTTTCTTCTTCCTCAACCAAGAAGACAACATCATACAAGGTGAAGCAGATGTAACCGAAGTACGTATATCCAGCAAAGTGCCCGGACGTATCGCAAAATATATGGTAGACGAAGGAAGCTATGTAAAAAAAGGTGACACTCTTGCTATACTAAGCATTCCTGACATCGATGCTAAGCTGGCACAGGCAAATGCGGCACAGCAAGGAGCTGCGGCACAAAACCAGAAAGCAATAAAAGGGGCACGCGTAGAGCAAATCCAAGGGGCATACGAAATGTGGCAAAAGGCTAAAGTAGGAACAGACATAGCGCAGAAGTCGTACAAGCGTGTTCAAAACTTGTTTGACAAAGGTGTTGTAACCGCACAAAAGAGAGATGAAGCCGAAGCACAATACAACGCATCAGTTGCAACAGAAAAGGCCGCGAAGTCTCAATACGACATGGCTGTAAACGGTGCAGAAAAAGAAGACAAAGAAGCCGCCTTTTCCTTATTGGAAAGAGCAAAAGGTGCTGTAGCAGAAGTATCATCTTACATCTCTGAAAGCTATCTGATCTCACCTATTGACGGAAAGGTTACCGAAAAATTTCCGAACGAAGGAGAGTTGGTAGGTACAGGTGCTCCGATAATGAATGTTGCTAAACTAGACGATAAGTGGGGTTCATTCAACATCAGAGAAGACCATCTAAAGAACTATAAAGATATAGGTAAAACATTCAAGGCATACGTTCCGGCACTGGATCAGGAAGTAGAGATGACCGTATACTATGTCAAAGATTTGGGATCGTATGCAGCATGGAAAGCGACTAAAACAACAGGACAGTACGATAGAAAGACTTTTGAGGTAAAAGCTCGATTCAACGATAAAGCCATCGATGTACTGCCGGGAATGTCACTTATCATTAAAGAATAACAAATGAGCTATAAAACCGGTATACTAGCCATATTCAAAAGGGAGTGGATACGTATATCCTCATCCAAAATATGTATATGGGGGATATTCGTTGCTCCGCTATTATCCATGATTATTTTGATGTGGATGATGAGCGCAGGGCTACCCTCACGTATACCTATTGCGGTGGTAGACCTAGACAATACGACTACAACACGCTCTTTGATACGCCAGTTGGATGCTTTTGAAAAAACGAATATACAGTATAAAAGCCTTTCGTTTAAAGAAGCAAGGCATCAGATGGAGCGAATGGAAGTATATGCTGTACTGACCATACCGAAAGATTTTACGAAAGATGCAATTTCAGGCAATCGCCCCAAATTGGTTTATTATACCAACAATGCTTTTTTGATATCGGGCTCTCTGCTATTTCAGGACTTGAAAACAATATCTACATTGGCTTCGGCCTCAGTAGGGTTAAAGACTGCAACGGCAAAGGGTTATACAGAAAACCAGATTATGCCGATCTTACAACCGATTACGATAGACGCTCATCCCACAGGAAACCCTTGGCTCAACTATTCGGTATATCTGAACAATGTTCTCTTGCCGGGTATATTGCAATTGATTATCCTGATGTTTACCGTATCGGCTTTCGGTTCGGAAATAAAAGCAGGTAACGGTCCAAAGCTTATGTCTATGGGAGACAACTCCATCATCAAAGTAATGATAGGGAAACTACTTCCATATACGATCATATATATGGGGATAGCGTTATTATTTGTGGCAGTCCTTTATTACATCAATCGATTTCCATTGCATAATGGTTTTTGGCCTATGTTCTTTAATTATGCATGCCTCATTCTGGCAGCACAGGGAGCAGGCGTCATACTTCTGGGAATATTCCGCAATTATCGGTTTGCCCTAAGCATAGCCAGCCTTATAGGGATGGTGTCATTCTCCATTACAGGATTTTCATTCTCTACGTTGGCGATGGATGGAAGCCTCAGCGCATTGAGCAACTTATTCCCGCTAAGGCATTTTTTCCTTATCTATGTAGATCAGGCGCTAAATGGTATAGCGGTAGGCTACTCCATGTATCATTATGCGGCACTGCTTGGATTTGTGTTGCTATCAATATTCTTCTTCGGTACTGTAAGAAAATTACTGAAGGATAACGTATATGAGCTATGAAAAGATTACTACTTGACATATATTATGTTTGGATCAACGAGCTAAAGGTCATATTCAAAGACCCGGCTGTTATATTGCTGTTCTTTATAGTACCGTTGGCCTATCCTGTACTGTATAGCTTTATATACAATAACGAAACTGTACATGAGGTAAAAGTTATATTTGTAGATGATTCAAACTCTTCGCTCTCAAGGGAATTCAAGAGAAAGGTAGATGCCACAGCCGATGTAAAGGTAATAGGATACGCCTCGGACATGGAAGAAGCCCGTGAAGCTCTCCGAAGAAAAGAAGCTTACGGGATAATGTATATCCCCAGAGATTTCAGCAAAGACATACATACTCAGCAACAAACGAAAGTCAGCGTGTATGCCGATATGAGCAGTTTGTTGTTTTACAAAGCAATGATACTCAGCGCTACCGAAGTATCGCTGGATATGGGTGCTGATATACGCGTAGTTGAAACCGGAAGCGGAAGTCAGGAAGAAGATGCCACTACCCGGCAAACAGTAGAAAATGAATGGGTTCCGATGTATAATCCACAGAATGGATTTGCAAGCTTCCTTGTTCCTGCGATACTTATATTGATTATACAGCAAACAATGTTTCTCGGTATAGCTACTATTGTTGGCACACACAACGATAAGAAACGATTTACAATAGCATCACACACAGCCCAAGGCAAAAATGTAGGAGCCATAAAGCTAACGATCGGTAAAGCCTTTTGCTATGCCTCTTTATACATGCTGATCTCGGTATGGGTACTGCGAGTAATACCATATATCTTCAAGTTTCCGCAGATAGGAGATCCACTGACAATTGCAGTATTTCTTATGCCGTTCCTGTTGTCGGCTACATTCTTTACAATGACACTCTCCTACTTCTGCTCGCAGCGTGAATTCGGTATGATGTTGTTTGTATTTACGAGTGTCATATTCATATTTATATCGGGTATATCTTGGCCTTGGACTGAGATACCTACAGCCATAAAGGCAATAGCATACATTGTTCCGTCTACACCAGGCATTCACGGGTTCATTAAAATAAATACAATGGGAGCTACTCTGAATGATGTATGGTTCGAATATATAGCTCTTTGGATACAGGCAGGAATATATTGTATTACGGCAACCATAATGTATAAATGGTGGATACAGAATTACGACCCGGAATACAAAGGAATGATAAGAAAAAGAGTTGAATAAATCTTCAACTCTTCTTCATCTTCTATTGATATTTCTCGAAGTCAAAATCTTCTCGCTTAGCAAAGCCTCCTTCTATAAGTAACTCTGCAGCGCGCCTGTAATCCTCCGATCTGACCTGTAATCTGGCTGTACCTAACCCAGCAGTGTAAACAGTAAGATATTCTCCATTTACAACACAGTCTATGCCATTGTCAATCAGAAATGATTTTGCTATAGCCAAATTAGCTTCAAAGTCAGCGCTTTTTAAAGTAACCAGTTCATCCATAATCTTTAGATTTATTATCCACTTATAAATGTAGATATAATCAACAAACTAGACAAGACGAACAATATTTATTTCAATTATTTATAAAATAATTTGGTTTACAATATAAACTACTTTACATTTACGGAATAAAATATTATAAACCACTTTAAGGAAAAAAATATGATACTCCGGTTAACTCTAATAATAATTCTATTAACGATATCAGTCAGGGCATTTAGTCAGTCTCAAATACAAGGATATGTAAGAGATGAAAACAGCAAAGGTATAGCTTTCGCAAATGTTTATATAGAAAACAGAGTAGATGGAACGAGTACTGATGAGAACGGACACTTTACTTTAGAAACTGAAGAGAAAGGGTCTGTTACGCTGATAGCTTCATTTGTAGGATATAAACCGTTCTCTATCACTTCCGATGTTTCGAAACTGAACAACTTAACTATTAACCTGAAGCCCGACCTAACAAACTTAAATGAAGTAGTCGTTACGGCAGGTAGTTTCCAGCTAAAAGGAGGATCGAATCTGGAAAAAAAGAATGCTATCGATCTAGTTACAGCTGCAGGCTCGGAAGGAGATTTATATAAATCCATAACAAACTTACCCGGCGCTCAAATATCGGGTACAGACGGCAAACTGCAAGTAAGAGGTGGAAGTAGCTATGAGACTCAGACCTATATAGACGAGATGCACGTAATGTCGCCATATACATCCATGCCGGCAAACACAGCAGTGAGGGGAAGGCACTCTACATTTATATTTGATGCGATAAATTTTTCAACGGGAGGCTTCTCGCCGGAATATACTCAAAGTTTGTCGAGCGTACTACCCTTGTCGACTAAAGACGAAAGTACTATTACGAAGATAGGAGCCAGTCTAACTAGCGTAGGATTGGGAACGGGAGGGACTAAATCGTGGGATAAAGGATCTGCTTCTTTTGATGTAAACTATACAAATCTTGAACCATATACAAAACTGATATTCCCTGACGAGAAGCCGGATTGGGATAAGTATTATCAAGGAATATCCGCAGCCAATCAGCTTCGGTTTAAGCTAGGAGACAAAACATATCTTAAAACATATTTCACTTACGACAAAACTCTTTTTAAGAAAAAGGAGACTCCCGCATTCAGCAATATTGACCGCAAACTAGATTTTGATGAAGATAACCTATACCTAAACAGCACATTCAAAAAGCGATTTAGCAATGGGATCAATTACTTCGCCGGAGTAGCTTATTCTTGGAATAAGAAGAATATAAATAATGCCAGAGTACCGAATGATCTATTTAAGTCGGATGAAAGCGAGCTCCATCTAAAGACAAAGGCAGAGAAACGATTCTCCGGCTTGTATAAGCTAGGAGTAGGGACAGAAGCTCTGATCAGAAAATATGAAATGACTTATCTGGACGAGAAGAGTGTAGAAAGAAAAGTAAATCATAACATCGAAGGATTATTCGTCAGCAATGATTTTAACCTATCAGCCAAGCTGCTCTTAAACGCATCATCACGTATCGAGTATGCTTCGTTAGACAAGTCATTTGCACTACTTCCCCGCATCGCCTTAAACTACAATATAAAGAAAGACATTGTATTATCAGCTGTCGCAGGAAAATATCAGCAGACTTCTCCCAACGAAAATTTGATTTACAACAATCACCTGTCACAAGAGAATACAACGCAATATATACTGAGTGCACAGAATACAATTACAAATTATCGAGTATTCAGGGTCGAAGTTTATCACAAGAAATACAACAAACTGACTACCATATATGACGACTTTTATCACTCTGATGGACATGGATATAGCCAAGGTGTAGACCTAATGTATAAAGATGGGTTCAGAACAGGAAACAAGCAATCCTTAGAATATATGCTATCGTATTCATACAATGATTCGAAGCGAAAGTATGCCGAATACAATGAAAAAATTATGCCGCCATTTACGACAAAACATAACGCATCGGTCATTCTAAGGTATTCGAACGAAAAGTTAAAAAGCATAATCGGAGTAACAAACCGATTTGCCAGTGGACGTGCATATCACAATCCTAATTTACCCGGTGTAATGAACGAAACAACTCCCGCTTATAACTCTTTGGATATTAGCTGGACTGTATTGGCACACAAAAGGCTAATCATATATGCGAGTGCCTCAAACATTCTTGGCAGAACCAATATATATGGGTATGATTATAATCCGAACCCGAATACATCGGGCAGATATGAAGCAAAACCTATAAAGTCGTATCAAAACAATTTCTTCTTCATCGGATTCTTCTGGACAATAAGTGGAAAAGTAGCATACGATCCGGCAACATTCTAAAATAAAACATTAACCCTTAATTATATTCTTATGAAAACGTTTAAATTTTATCTTTGTATAGCAATACTAATTGTACCAATGGCTTTATCAGCAATAACAAATACTGATTCAACCTATTTGAAAGTAATGGAGAAAACAGTATTAAAATTAGATTCTGCCAAATCGGTAAACGAGTTACAAACAATCCGGAATCAATTCGAACGGATATCTTTGAAATATGACAAAGAATGGCTACCTCTTTACTATGTAGCATACACAGGAATACAAATGGTATATTACAGCCCGAAGGCAGAAAACAATGAAGCCATTCTCGAAACGGTAAAAGCAAGTCTTGACAAGCTAAATTCATTTACCAATGCCGACAAGTCAGAAGTCAGTACTTTGTATGGGTATTATTACAATGCATTATAGATGACCAATCGGGCAGTAAATGGACAAAAATATTTTAATGATGTAATCAGTAACTATGAGAAGGCTATAAAGCTGAATCCGGAGAATCCGAGACCAATCTTTTTATTAGCTTTTTATGAAAGTTTTTTACCTGACTTTATTCGCTCGAAACGTGATTTTTGTGAAGAGATAAATAAGGCAAAGTCATTATATCAGAAAGAACAAAAAACAATAGAAAAACCGCATTGGGGCGAAGCTTTTATGATACAAATTTCAGCGAAGTGCAATAAATAAAATAATACCGGCATAATGGAAAATAATTTCACCGAACAAGATAGCTTGAAGCTTATCAATGAAATGATCTCGCAAGCGAGAAACAATTTTCAGGAAGGAGGCATTAGAACGAGTATATTCAGTGGATATGTGGTGGCTGCAACCGCTCTTGCCAATTTCATCCTCATCCATACATTAGACGATCCGAATCAATCATTCTGGATTTGGCTAACAATGATACCAATGATAATAATATCAAGAATAATAAAGAGGAGATATTCGAGAAGTGCGACAGTGAAAACACATATAGATAAAATAGTAAGACACATCTGGAATGCATTTGCCATATCTGTTGCGATCTTTCTTATAACTATTTATGGAACAGCATACGCCTTACACTCAGGCTTTCTGGGAATCCTTATAACTCCCATTATTTTAACAATGATGGGTGCAGCACAATTTACAACTTCTATCGCTTGCCGATTCAGACCATACCTTTATGGAGCATGTATTTTTTGGGGAGGAGCCTTAGTGTGCACATTAAGTTATATTTTTGCCAGTGGTGATATTCAATTTATTATTTTGGGTATATGTGCTATCCTTGGACTTTGTGTACCGGGGCATATAGCAAACCGTAAAGCCGTTAAAAATGTTTAAAGAACTTGATCCACTCTTACACTCGCAACTGCGACTGGCAGTAATATCATTGCTGCTATCTGTAGAAGAAGCTGACTTTGTCTTTATCCGAGAGAAGACAGGTTCAACTGCGGGTAACTTGAGCGTACAAATAGAAAAATTAAGCGAAGCCGGATATATCAACGTCCGCAAATTCATTGATGGGAAGAAACCCCGCACCGTTTGCAAAATAACTCAAACAGGCATAAATGCATTTGACAAATACGTAAAAAATCTGCAAAGTTATATTAAGAAATAATGCAAGAAGCAAACCATATCTTTATTAAGCGTGTTATAAAAGGTAGAGTTCAATTTTATTAACATAAAAATAAAAGAATATGGGATTCATTTGGTCGATAATAATAGGTATAGCTGCCGGATTTATAGCCGGCAAGATTATGAAAGGCAGTGGCTTCGGACTTATACTAAACCTTATAGTCGGTATTGTCGGAGGATTACTCGGGGGATGGATATTTACGCTGCTCGGGTTGGATGTAAACGGTATTCTAGGCAACTTGGTAATGTCTACTATAGGAGCAATCGTACTGCTTTGGATAATATCCTTATTTAAGAAAAAAGAATAGAGTATAAAAAGAGATAATTCTTAAAAGCTGAGAAAGAGGTATATTCCAACGAGTATTGCCTCTTTCTCTGCTTTTAACGAATTCTTATTTCTTCACCAGCAATACTACATTCTCTACATGATGAGTATGAGGGAACATATCTACAGGCTGTACTCTTTCCACTTTATATTTTTCGTCCAACAAAGACAGGTCACGTGCCTGAGTAGCCGGATTACAACTAACATATACAATACGATCAGGCTCGGCAAAAAGAATTGTCTTTATCACATCATCATGCATACCTGCACGTGGAGGATCTGTGATAATCACATCAGGGCGTCCATGCTCATTGATGAAGTCCTGTGTAAGAATATCCTTCATATCTCCCGCATAAAACAGCGTGTTATCTATCTTATTTATTTGGGAATTAACTCTCGCATCCAAGATAGCATCCTCTACATATTCTATTCCTACCACTTTCTTTGCCTTAGAGGCTACAAAGTTGGCAATAGTACCTGTACCTGTATAAAGGTCATATACAAGTTCATCGCCCGATAGGTTTGCAAAATCACGTGCTATTTTATACAAATTATAAGCTTGCTCGCTATTTGTCTGATAAAAAGACTTAGGACCTATCTTAAACTTTAAGCCTTCCATCTCTTCATATATACAATCATTTCCTTTCCATACCAGAACGTCTTGATCTGTTATAGTATCATTCGCTTTCTGATTGACAATATAGAGTAATGACGTTATTTGAGGGAACTCTGTGGCAACAGCCGTCAATAAGCCTTCTTGTTGTTCTTTTTCATCATCATAGAATACAATAATCACCATCAGTTCACCCGTTGTGGATGTCCGTACAATAAGGTTGCGCATCAATCCACCCCTATTTCTTAAATCAAAGAAGGTATAGTTTTTATCGTAACAGTATTGACGTATAAAATTGCGGATCTGATTAGAAATATCTTCTTGGAGCCAACATTTATCTATATCCAACACCTTATCAAACATACCCGGAATGTGAAAACCCAACGCATTCATATTATCAAAGCTTTCGCCGGAATTGATTTGCTCCAAGGTAAGCCACTTCTTATTCGAAAAAGTGAACTCTAATTTGTTTCTGTAAAACTGTGTTTTTTCCGAACCTAATATATGATGAATATCGGGTAACTCTATTTTTCCAATACGCGTCAAATTATCCTCAACCTGCTTTTGCTTATACTTTAATTGCTCCGCATAGGGCAGGACTTGCCATTTACAGCCACCACAGATACCGAAGTGTTCACAGAATGCTTCTGTACGGTTTGGTGAATATGAGATAAAACGGACAGGCTTTCCTTCCGCATATTTATTTTTCTTGCGGGTTATTTGCAAATCGATCACGTCGCCCGGCACAACGTATGGTATAAACACAACCAAATCATCTACCTTGGCTATAGCTTTGCCTTCTGCGGCTACATCTACGATCTCTACATTTTCTATTAACGGAAGTTCTTTTTTCTTTCTGGCCATTGATCTTTATTTGAGTATAAAATGCGTGCAAAGATAATTCTATTTTTTCGCTTTTTGGTGATAGCTACACCCGCTATCTTGGTAGCTTTAGAAAAAGGTGACAAAAGTGACACTTTTTTACTTATTTTTTATCGTCACTTTCCATATTAAAGAACATATCCACATCAGAGATCACGTATATAAGATAAATTAGAATGGAAGACATAACCTGATTGGCTTCCACCCTATTTTTTCTTCATCTCTTTGATAGTCTTATAACAGACAAAAGTTAGAAATAAACCAATTAGAATAATAACCGCCCATAAGAAAAGAGGCTTTTCAATCAATGACGGCTGCCTTTCAGAAGCTGCAACCGGCATATTAATCTGAGAAAGATTCTCCGTTTTAACAATAGGCAAATCTACAGGAATATCATTCTTAAAGTGATCTATATCATAATCAGGTGATGATTTATATCTCATACCAACCTCCAAATAATATTTTTCACCCTTCTCTAGATAAGCGCACAAATAACGATTCAATCCATACACTTTGATTGAAACAATATCTAACGGAAGATTATTATTATTCTCAATAGCTATAAAAGTGTGCTTGCCAAGAGGAAAATAATCGACGATGAAAGAGTTATCCGTTTTGGAAGACAAATCGAACTTTAAAGACTTTCTGTTAATCGTATCAGACAAAAGAACATTTCGCAAATAATGAGCATCGCTTTGTACCGATATCTCCAGTCGATTGATCTTATATGTGTCCTGCAAATCGGGAAAACTGATATATGTTTTCTTGTTTATACTATCCTTAGCTACGAAACGACCCAGATTGATTTCGGAGAACTGTCCATAAATATTTGAGCTTGCATAATTTCCTATCCTTAATATTTTTAACGGACTGTTTTGATCATTTTCAATCGTTATCTCATAATACTTATAGTTTCCTTGGGGAATATCGAGCAGTAAGGCATCTTCGTTATTATCCGCCTTATGCTCAAGATTGTAGACATGAGTCTTCTGCTTTACAATATACCATTGCGACAAATCATTACTCCCTCTCACCGAAGCATATTTATTGACGTCGGCACTACGTATAAAAATATAAAAACGACTTATATTATCTAACTTTGTATTATCTACAATAACAATATTAAGACTATCCTTTTCAATATTCTGCTTTAATGAATAGCTTTCAAATCGACTTACTTCCTGCACCGGACTCACCGCTCGCAGAAAATAAGAGATCTCTTTATTTTTACTATTGTATATCCTCAAATCGGACAAGTCCGACGCAACAGACTTCGCTATTATATGCTGATCGAGTTCTATATTATAATACCCTTTTTCTTCTACTGGTTTTGTATCAGCACGCCAAAGTGACTGTCCATAGACTTGAAAGATAAAAAGAGAAAGCAGATATGTAAATATTATTTTTTTCATCAGGCTTGGTTTTTATTCCTTATTTTCTTCAATTTTTTCTACTCCATCAGCTTTTACCAATGTCTTTATCTTCTGTTGCAAGAAGGATACCGACAGCAGGATAACCCCTAAAATAATAAACGATACGATCCGGCCGGCCTGTGACATATGCCACACATCGTAAGCGTAAAACTTGAGTATAATAATACCAAAGAATATCAGTGATATTTTACGCAACAATACCTCTTTGACATTCAAGCCCCATATCATCAAAACCATCGCTAAAACACCCCATAAGATAGGATAGCCAAAGGTATGGACGTCATACAACAAGAAGTCATAATTTTCTGCATTCCCAAGCAATGCGATGATGGTATGATCGGTTTCTATACTTAATATCACTACACACAAGACAACCAACACCCAGCATATAGAAGAGAACCACTCTTGAGGCAATGATTTTATGTTTCTCACAAGCAGGTAAGCTATATATATAACCGCCGGCAGCGATAGATAGTGTATCAGAAAGTGAACTGTACTATACATTCCGGAAGAAAATATATCGAAGCGCAGGTCTATAGCCATATATGAATAGAAAGCGCCATAACAAATCATAGAAGCAAGCAGTAAAACATAAGTAAAAGCTGCCGACGCTTTTTTCCTGTATATAAAAGCCAATAATGCGACATACAATGCGGTATACGTAGCCATGCACAAATACCTAAAGCTCGAGTAGAACTCAACATCCGTAAAACGTTCTAATTGATAATTTAACTCTAGGAATGGCATTACATAAGCCAAGGTAATAAGAACATATTTAAATACCTTGACTACAGCACCGACGGATAATAAATCAAATCCTCGTATTTCGATTTCCATATCAGGATCTTCTTTTCTCAAGATAAACAAACAAATGACAGAAGCAACTATTACCACTATTCCTGTGATGAATATCCTATTCACCAATATTGGTAATTCGGAATCGTAAGAATAAGTTTCGTGAACATCCATCACATAAGATATTACAGTCAGCAAACAGATAACACCAAAGCCGAACCAAAACACATTAACGCGTAATCTACGCCACAGCAATAACAAGACAACAGCCTCAGCAGCCCAAAACATGGTAATAACATGTCCATTGAGCTGTATCGGAATAGCCAGACTGACAAAGGTCATCACTACAGCTATAATCAGATATATGAGGTTCCGATCCACTTCGCTACGTCGGAATAAGGTAAACATAACAATTGCATTAAACACCGCCAAAACTATTGTTATCAGCCCCCTTACATCGTATTGACATTGATCCCACACATATAAACAGGCAAGGAATACAAACAGGTTATTCGATAATATAAGAAAACTCTGATAAGTCGTAACTTTTTTTTCTGTCCTCAGGTGATCTATTATAGCCAACAGATAAAACTGCACGAAAAACAATACAGTAAACAGAGTAACAAGTACTAAACTATGATTTCGATAAGCGGTTAACAACCAACTCCAAAAGAATCCCAAAGTAAGCATATAACACATAATACCTATAACACGCCAGTTCTTAGCAAAAGAAACGACAAGCATACCTGTATTCAGAATAAATATATAAGAGAACAATACAATATAATTTCCTGCTCCTGTACTTATCATCAGTGGTGATGCAAATCCACCAAGCAAGGAAAATATGGCTAATTCTTTACGGTCATATAAGAGTGAGAGAATAACGGAGAAAACTGTTATGGCTATAAGCAATACAAAAGCAATGGGTTGGCTAAACAATTCATATTCTCTGAATGCCAGTGTAATTGTAATATAAAAGACTGAAATACCACCGCCTACCAGTATCGAAGAAAAAACATGATATTGTTTTTTGAGCTTATGAGCTATACCAATGATTATACCTCCGGTAAGTAACCCTATACCTACACGTCCGATTTCGTTGATCCAATCACGATCTATAGCATACTTTACAAAGAAGGCAATACCCAATACCAAAGTCACAATCCCTACTTTGCTCAGCCAGTTTTCACCAAGCAATCTTTCTATAAAGTTTCGTTCAGGCTCTATAGCCTCCTTTATAGGAGCTGATTCGGATGGTTGAAGTATTCTCTCTCTAACATCTTCTTTTTCATGACTAATAGAGGCTGCAAACGAAGGAACAGTTTGTTCTTTCAGTTCATCAACTACTGATATAATCTCCTCAACAGGCTCGTCATCAAGCACCCTTTCCTTAAACGCAGCTATATGAACATCCGAAAGAGGAGCTTCTTCTACCACCTCCGGCTCCTTGATTTCTGCATTTGTTTGTTTTACGTTCTCTATAGCCGATAGTTCATCAATTGATTCAAACCTTTCTTTTACAGCTTCGAGAGAACCAGCTTCTTTGAAAAAACTTGTTAGTCTGAAGTTAAGGTCATTGAAACTATTGTTCAAATACTCAATATCGTTCCGAATAGAACTTACTTTTACATATATGATAATTGGAAATACAACTATAACGATAAAAATAATGATAACTAGTAATATCAGAAAGCCTTCCATAAGATTCTTGTTAAGTTGATGATATCTTTATAATCCTGTAAAAATACATGTAATATCGAACAATCACACTTTTTTATATAAAATATGATAAAATAGAAATTTTAACAAAAAAAATCCCCAGAAAAATATTCCTGAGGATTTTTATATTTTCACTATCTATAAATTATTCTATCACTTTCTTTGCATCTATTCGTCGCACGACTATACCGTATATAACCAAAGCAATGGCAGAAACAAGCCCTATGGCAAAAAACACATACCAAAGGTAATGAGCGTTGGCTGTAGCTGCAGCATAATCAGCGGCAAAATTGGTAGAATTGGCAAAGTGCTCCGACAGTGGATCGGGACAAAATCTTTCCAATAAGAAACCGGCAACAATAAAGCTGACCAACGAGGAAACGAATGAATGTAAATGGCTGAACCCAAGATAAAGCCCCTCTTCTCCTTTAGGCGATTGCAATGAAAAATACTCGAGAAAACGAGGAGAAATAAAACATTCAGCTATGGCCTGGAAGGCGATACCCACGATAAGGGTAAGCGTTACAGGATGTATGGTCGTAAGTCCAAATACAGAAATAGGATCACCACCCATTATGTTTCCAAAGGACATAATCAGTGCTGAAAAAGGTATAATAAACATACCTACCATGATGGACGATAACGGTGAACGCTTTTTCATTATCGTGGTAATCAGGTTTACCAACAGGAAGACAAAGAAGGGATTTACATTAGCAATCCATCCCGGAGAAGCATCAGCTCCTACCATACGGATTACATATTTAGGCATAGAGGCATACATCTGCTGCTGTACAATCCAGAAACCGCTGGTGATAAGTATCAAAGCAACAAGGCGTCCGTTCTTACATACCTTTATCAAGGCTTGCCATATCTCCGAAAGGCTCTTACCTTGTCCTGCTGTTTGTGTCGACTTATACATAAAGAAAACGATAACAAGAGCGATTAAAGTCATCGTTCCCGAGAAATAGTTCAAATATACCAACCCTTGATCTCCAATACTTTTGCGAAGCGGATCGACTACAGTCTTACCTGTAAAAGCTCCGATATTCACCATCATATAGAAAATAGCAAAACCTCTTGCTCGTGTTTCGGTAGTCGTTTCTTTAGCCACAGTACCCGAAATCACTGATTTTATAAAAGCTCCACCCACAACAATCAGCAACAGTATAGGAACAATTGTCCATTGTTGCATACTTTCTCTGAGACCTGTAAACGTAGTGTATCTGTCAAAGTTACCGACTCCTAAAGAGGTAAAAAAGGAACGGAAAGTTTCTATTACCAGTCCGCTATCTTTAGCGCCGGACTCTAGTCCTACTGCATTGGCAGCACCATATTGAACAAGCCCCGCACTCTCCAAAAGAGTAGGCACTAAGCCCAGCCCGAAATACCCGACGGTAAGAAGAGCAAAGGCAACCATTATAGCTTTACGGAAACCGATTCTATCGGAATATGCACCAACAAATGTGGGTAAGAAATACAACAATGCAGAAAACGAACCGGCGATAATACCGGCCTCAACATCATTGAAGCCCCATACATTGGATAGATATAAGGTTAATGAAATAAAAATTGCATAATACGCTAGCCGCTCCAACAGCTCAACTGTGTTGGCGACCCAAAAGGCTTTTGAGAATTTAGTCATCAGTCTTTATAGAATTATTAAAAATAAATTGAATTGCGACAAAAATAAGAAAATTATCCGATTTAACAGTTAAAAAGTTGTCCGGATGACACTATTCAGCCTTTTTTAACTCAATACAGAATGTTGTCCCCACACCGATTTCTGACGTTTTTACATAAATCCGCCCCTTGTGATAAGACTCAATGATACGCTTCGCCAATGAGAGTCCGAGCCCCCAGCCTCTCGATTTTGTTGTATAACCGGGATTAAAAATAGTTCTGAACTTAGATTTGGGAATGCCCTTCCCTGTATCTTGTATATCAAGGGATACAAACTTCCCTTTTTCAGAAAGCCGATATATTATTTGCCCTTGTCCGCTCATAGCATCAACAGCATTTTTGGTAAGATTTTCTATTACCCAGCTTAGCAATGGCTCGTTCACCTGTGCATAGAGAGGCTTATCTGACAGTTCTACAACAAAAACAACTTTCTTTGAGATCCGTTTTTCGAGATAAGCAATCGACCGATGAATTATATCTACCATATTTTGAGATTCTAAGGCAGGAACCGAACCTATTTTAGAAAACCGATCCGTAATCATTTGCAATCGGTCTACATCTTTCTCCATATCTCTTACAATAGACTGATCCGTTTCTTTGAGTTTCAGATATTCCAGCCATGCCAGCAAAGACGATATAGGCGTCCCTAACTGATGAGCAGTCTCTTTAGACAACCCTACCCACAGGCGATCCTGCTCCATTCTCATAGTAGTAAACAGAGCGAAGAAAGCTGTAATCATAAATATAAACAACACACCCAATTGAACATAAGGATATAGCTGCAATTGTTTTAACGTATACGAATCATCATAATATATGTACTGATCGAACCCCTCAGCTTCAATGATGATCGGCTCATGCCTTTTTTTAAAAGATTCTGCTCTTTGCTTCAGAAAGATCTGGTCGTCAAGCTCGGGGAGATCGATGTTTGCCGAAGTATAAAAATTCTCTTTTTTATCGTATAGTATAACAGGTATCGTCGTATTACTTTTCAGTATCTGAGCAACCAAATTCATATTCATATTTTCAGCATTGCTTGCCATTTCTTTTGTAGCCTCAGCCCAAATCTCAATTTTATTCCTCTCTTCTTTCGACAGATTCTCGACCAAAAAATGTGACACAATAAGAGATGCCACCACAATAAGAAGAGCAATGACTACAAACAGATACCTGAATAGTATTTTATTATTTTCGAATAATTTCATTCAATATATGCTTTATTATACACCTAACGCTTTATACGCCTATTATACTTGATTTCAAATAACTTACAAACAAACATTTCAATAAAAGGTGACAAAAGTGACAGTTATTTGTATGTTTTTAGATGTCACTTTTCTCTTTACTGCGATACCAGTATATATAGATAAAATTTAATATTTCTTATATGTGATATACACAGAGACAATATTTTTATCCATCTCTTAAAGAAAAAATCTTCCTCCAGAAAATTATATATTTTCTGCATCTAAGATACAAACTAGCTTTTACATCAAGAAAATAATTAAAGAAAAGACTACGATATAAATTACTAAAATAGTTACCTTTGCTCGATGATTTATTTACCTCATAATTTTATCAGTTTATGAAAAGAGACACAGCCATTTTTGATATTATTGAAAAAGAGTATCAACGACAACTGAAAGGGATTGAACTTATCGCCTCTGAAAACTTTGTCAGTGAACAAGTAATGGAGGCTATGGGATCATGCTTAACAAACAAATATGCAGAAGGGTATCCGGGCAAAAGATATTATGGGGGATGCGAAATTGTAGACCTTAGCGAACAGCTAGCTATAGATAGGCTAAAAGAAATATTCGGAGCGGAGTGGGCAAACGTACAACCACACTCTGGAGCTCAGGCAAATGCAGCAGTATTCCTTGCTTGTATGCAGGCCGGAGATAAATTTCTTGGACTGAACCTTTCACACGGAGGACACTTATCACATGGTTCGCCTGTCAACTTCTCAGGATTGATGTTTCATGCATTGGAATACAATGTAAAACAAGAAACAGAGCAAGTAGACTATGAGCAAATGGAAGAAGTTGCCCGTGCAGAGAAACCTAAAGTTATCATCGCCGGAGCATCGGCCTATTCTCGCGACTGGGATTATGCACGTATCCGCAAAATAGCCGACGAAATAGGTGCTATATTTATGGTAGATATGGCTCACCCGGCAGGACTGGTTGCAGCAGGATTGCTTAACAATCCTCTTCCTCACGCACACATTGTGACTACAACAACCCACAAAACATTGCGTGGACCACGTGGTGGTGCAATTATGCTAGGCAAAGACTTTGAAAATCCTTGGGGCAAGAAAACCCCGAAAGGAGAAGTACGCATGATGTCTGCATTGCTAGATTCGGCAGTATTCCCGGGCATTCAAGGCGGGCCGCTAGAGCATGTGATTGCAGCTAAAGCGGTATCATTTGGCGAAGCTCTCGATCCTTCATACAAAGTTTATCAGGCTCAAGTGAAAAAGAATGCGGCTGTTATGGCTCAAGCTTTTATGGATAAAGGCTACAAAGTAGTATCAGGAGGAACAGACAATCACTCTATGCTTATAGATTTGCGTCCAAAATTCCCTGAACTGACAGGAAAGCTTGCCGAAAAAGTTCTTGTAGAAGCCGATATCACCACCAATAAGAATATGGTTCCGTTCGATAGCCGCAGTCCATTCCTTACATCAGGCCTTCGATTCGGTACTCCGGCAATCACTACACGTGGAGCAAAAGAGCCTTTGATGGGAGAAATAGTGGAATTGATAGATACAGTTCTTTCTAATCCGGAAGACGGAAAAGTAATAAAAGCTGTACGTGAGAAAGTAAATGGAATAATGAAAGATTATCCATTATTTGCTTGGTAGAATACTATTCCTGTTTGATAGAACTTAACTAATATACAAAGATAAGAAGCTGTTTAATAAGGCAATTACACCTCATAGTGTTTGCTTTTAAACAGCTTCTGTATGTATTCCGATGAAAAAAATAAAAATAAGCATTCTATATGTATTGTCGATACATATAATGGCATTAATCATAATGTCACTGCAACGTACCTTATTATTACTGACAAATCTACAACATATAGAAAGTGTAACCTCAAAAGCCAGTTGGATTTTCTCAGCTTTGCTCCGAGGGATCTGGTTCGACAATGTTATAGCATCCTACATCTCAGCATTACCGCTCATAGTTATTTGCATTCTAGGTCTTCTTAATAAAGTAAATAAAATTACCTTCAATTCATTCAACGTATACTATATACTGATCTATACCGTGGTTTTTGCTATTGGTTTTGCAGACATTCCTTACTTCGCTTATTTCTTCAAACATCTGAACAGTTCTATCTTCAATTGGAATGAAGAAAGCAGTACAACTGCCAAAATGATATTCGAAGAAACATCATATTACATATATATGGGTGTTTTTCTTGTAGTAGTCATTGCTTTTGGATATCTGGTTTTCAAGTTGAGCAAAAGGCTTTTAAAACTACAGCAAGAAAATATAAAAGGAAAAGAATATTTCATTTACATTCCCACTTGTCTTATCCTTGCCATACTATGCATATTGGGTATCAGGGGGCGTTTCGGATACAATCCGATAAAAACAAGCCAAGCTTACTTTTGCAACAATTCATTCTTAAATCAGTTGGGAATAAACCCCTCTTTTTATTTCTTGCGGGATGTTATCGAATCATCGAAAACTCATCATAGCATAGACAATGTTATTTCAGAAAAAGACGCTATCTCATATACACAGAAGTTTTTCGGACTAAACCCGGCTGATGAGCTAAAGTCGCCTATTGCCCGATATATTAAAGCAGAAAGTCCGGCAAAAGATATGAATGTAGTTGTCATACTCATGGAATCGATGTCTGCCGATCTGCTAAAAGTCACAGAAAACGGAAAAGAAATAACTCCATTTCTCAACCAGCTTATAAAGAAATCATATTACTTCAATCATTTTTATTCAGCCGGCACACATACCAATCATGGTATCTTAGCCACACTGTACGGACTACCGGCCTTGTTTGATAAGAACATGATGAAAAATGTAACAATTCCTTTATGCCAAGGGTTGCCAAATACTTTACAAGAGCAAAATTACAAAACGATGTTCTTCATGCCGCACGAGTCCCAGTATGACAATATGAATGCTTTCTTATTGGAAAATGGATTTGAAGAGATATATTCTCAAGAAAACTATCCACCCAAAATGCGAAAAAACAGCTTTGGTGTTGCTGATGATTTTCTACTCAGTTATTCGCTGAACAAAATAAATGAAAAGGCTCCGACATCATCTCCTTTTTTTGCAACAATACTCACAGTGAGCAATCATCCTCCATATATTGTACCTGAAAAATTTGAAAATGTAAGCACAAAACCCGAATTCCAAATAGTAGCATTTGCAGATGATGCTATACGACAATTTTTTGCTGATGCAGAAAAACAAAGCTGGTTTAAAAATACAATATTTGTATTGCTTGGAGACCATGGAAAAATAGTGGGCACACAAACCTATGAAATGCCTCTTTCGCTAAACCATATCCCACTGATCATATACTCTCCGGCGTTTACAGATATGCCCACAACGGTTTCCAGTCCGGGTGGACAAATTGATGTATTCCCTACCATTATGGGTTTACTAGACCGTTCGTACATGAATAATACTTTTGGGGTAGACATGTTTAAGACAAAACGTCCGTATATGTTTTTCTCTTCTGATAATGCCCTTGGATGTATCGATGAGAAATACTTTTATACTTATAACTTCAAATCGAAGATAGATGGGTTATATGAATATAGTGAAAATAGTAGCGACAATCTTCTTTCCCTATTCAAACAGAAAGCAGATAGCATGAACTTATATTCAGCGGCCATGTTTCAAACTGCTAACTATATGCTCAAGCATGAACTGACAAGAGTAAAGAAATAAAAAACTCATATCTCATAAACGGACTAGACACCAACCACTCAGCGGCATAGTATTTTCAGACTAAAACATAAATAGCTTTATCTATATCAAATAGGTGGAAACCAATACCGTATAGTGTAATATAGACAATTATTAGGCAATAGTAATGTTAAATTAAAAATTAATTTGTAATTTAGCCTAAAATTACATGAGTACAATTTCCCAGAATACTTATACAGAGTGTAGTCCAATGAAAACTTATTATAGAAGTATATTAATACTTTTGTCATTTTTACTATTCGCTTGTACATCTGAAAACAAAGAAGCACAAAGACAACTAAATACAGCCCGACAGCTTTATTCGCAGGCTGAATACGCTTTAGCTAAACAGACTCTTGATAGCCTAAAAGCAAATCACCCGAAAGCTTTTCCACAATTACAAGCAGGGATCTTGCTGTTAGACTCGATCCGCAGAGGGGAAAACGAGCAAATAATAGCGCAATGCGATTCGCTTATATCTTCTTTTGAACCCAAAGTAGAACAAGAGAAAACGAAGTTTAGCTTTCAACAAAACAAGCAATATCAAGAAACAGGAAGCTATATCCCAAAAGAGAGTGTAACCTCATCTATTACATCTACAACTCTTCGTTCGGGAGTAGAAGAAAATGGACAGTTATATATTGAAAGTGTATTTATTGGCGGACAAAAACATAATAAAATAAAGATTTTGTCAAAAGATGGCTCATTCGCGGAGTCTATACCAGTGAATGACGATGGTTTGAACTATCGCTTCTCAAACATGGGCAAAACTTATGAAGTAATCCGATTCTCAGGTAATAAGGAAAATGGAATTACAAAGTTCATTTTCTCAAATACCAATAATCCTTTATCGGTCACTTTAGATGGACAAGGAAAATATACATATACTTTATCGCAACAGGTAAAGTCTGCGATTTCCAAATCGTATCAGTTATCAGTAATGATGTTGCAGCTCGATAGCCTTAAAACAGCTAAAGAGAAAGCCGAATTTCACATCTATTATCTGGATAATAAAAAAGACAGCACAAACACTTACAACACAAAGCTACAATAACTCTAATTTTTATGAAAAAAGAAAAATCTACTGCTGAGCCTCAGAGAAAAGAAAAGGATATTTTCAATCTTAATATCTCGGTCGATTGTACAATATTCGGATTTCACTCAGGAAGCCTCAAAGTTTTACTATGCAAACCCAGTGCCGGCGAAAAATGGATGCTTCCCGGAGGGCTTATAACAAGAGATGAAATACCGGATGAAACGGCACGCCGGATCTTAAAAGCAAAAACAGGATTAAGCGATACCTATCTGAAGCAGTTCTCATTCTTTGGGAGAAAAGATAAAAAACAAGAAGAAAACGAAAACCCCGAAATACTTAGTGAAATTAGTCTGGCCTATTTTGCTCTTATCAAATCAGGAGATGCACAACTCCTCGAAGATAACGATACTGAACATATCGAATGGTTTGAAATAAATAATATCTCAGATTTACACCCGGAACATAAGATTATTTTTGAAACCGCTCTCTCTACCTTACGCAAACAAATTGGATTCATACCTATCGGTTACGAACTTCTACCCGAAAAATTCACAATGCCGGAATTAAGAAGTATCTACGAAGCAATATTAGGAAGAGAACTAGACCGTAGAAACTTCCAGCGCAAAATGCTCTCTATTGGCTTTATAAAAGCATTGAATGAAACACGGAAAGTAGGAGCTCACAAATCGCCCAATTTGTACTCTTTCGACAAGAAAAAATATGAGGAAGCCGAAAGACTTGGAATTCAGTTAATGAGCAACAACTTGTAATCGTAAAATAAGGAAATAACCCGGAACATTAATTTATAATTATTCAGCAAAACCGAAGTCCAGAAGGGATTGCCTCACATCAGAAGAAATATCAGCATTTATTTTATAAGCAAAATACTCTCTACGCAAAGGATAGTTATTCCGCTGCTGCTTGAAAGTCGAAGGAGATGCTTTTAGTCTTTCGAAGTCAGACATAGGGTCGTATGTATGCAATATAGCATCAAAGAGAAGATTATCGGAGTTTTTTAGTCCTGTGAGATCTATTATAGGGTTTACAGGATCAGGTGCTATTATGCCAGATAACGGTTCTTTACTCATCCCATAGAAATCTGCAACAGATTCTAGAGACATACGCGTTGCATTGGCTTTTCCGTCTGCCGAATAACCTGCGATATGAGGGGTGGCAATATCAACCATCTCCATATATTCAAGGTCTATATCGGGTTCTTTTTCCCAGCAATCGATAATTGCTCCCGATATAAGGTTGTTAGCTATAGCTATTTTTATAGCCACTGTATCTACAATGCCTCCTCTCGCCGAATTTATTATTATCGGCTTTCTCTTGAGAGACGAAAAGAACTCGGTATCGGCTAAATGATAAGTCTTATATTCGCCTTCTTTTGTTAAGGGTGTATGGAAAGTGATAATATCAGCTTTATCTATTATTTCATCCAGACTGACAAATAAATCTCTCTGCTCGGCTTTTTGACGTGGTGGGTCATTTAGCAGAACCTTCATACCTAACATTTCGCAAGCCTTCGCTACCTTTTTCCCTACGTTGCCAACACCAACAATACCTATCGTTTTATCTTTGAGTACAAAGCCTTTCTGGCGAGAGGTTCTTATCAATGAAGAAACGATATACTGCTGCACCGAACCGGAATTGCACCCCGGAGCATTATGCCACACTATATCATGTGCATCACAGTAATCTGTATCGATATGATCATAACCAATAGTAGCGGAGCATATAAGCTTTACGTTTGTATTTTTTAGTATTGCTTCGTCAAAGCGAGTTACAGTACGCACAATTAAAGTATCAGCCTCTTTGATCGCATCGTGAGTAAAAGCAGCTCCATCTAGGTAAGTAACATCTCCGTAATATTCGGCTACACCTTTGAGATAAGGTATATTTTTGTCAGCTATTATTTTCATTTGTAAGAATATGAAATGTATTTTCTATAGAATCTATTTCATCTATATTTTTATCTATCAACAACTTTCCTTTATCTAAAAAGATCACACGAGAGCAAATAGCTTTTACATCAAATAGAATATGAGTAGAAAAAAGTATCATCTTATCTTTCGACAGTTCCTTGAAAAGAGTATTGAGACTTTCGCGTTGATTGGGGTCTAAGCCGGAAGTAGCCTCATCCAAGATAAGAAATTCAGGGTTATGAACCAATGCCTGAGCGATGCCAACTCGTTGACGATTTCCTTTTGAAAGAGCCTTTATTTTTTTCTTATATTCTCTCTCGAGTCCGGTTTGTTCAATAACACGGGAAACGGCATCATCCCCTGCATTGTAGATGCCGGCAACATATTCCAGATATTCTTTTACGTACATATCTTCGTATAAAGGATTGTCTTCCGAGAGGTACCCTATACGTTTTTTAATCGCTAAAGGGTTAGAAAGAATGTCTTCTCCTGAAAAAGTCACCCGCCCCTTATCTGCAAGTATACCACCTGCAAGAATTTTCATCAAGGTAGACTTCCCCGCACCATTTACTCCGAGAAGCCCTACTATATTGCCTTTCTGTATCGAAAAATTTACATCAGATAAGGCTACCTGATCTCCATACGTTTTGGATATGTGCTCTATTTGTATCACATGGATAATTGTTATGATAGTGTAAAAATAATAAATCTCCCCGGAATATTCCGGAGAGATTTACATTTATAATTTAAACATTGCTTTTAACCTGCTACTGGAGAATAAGATCTTGATTGCAATTCCTTATCCATTGTATAGATTCCAAAACCGTTATCTTTAATCATTTTCAACGCATCAATATAACCTTGTGCTGTAGCCTCTTCCTCTACTTGTTCGTCTACAAACCATTTCAACATACTTTCGGTAGCATAGTCTTTTTCGTCTTTAGCCAACGCCACCAAGTCATTGATTCGCCCTGTTACGATCTTTTCATGTCTCAAAGTTTCTTCAAATGCATGAAGAGGAGATTCCCAAGCCAAATCCACTTTTTCAATTGGCTTCAATTCTACTTTTGCACCTCTATCAGTAACGTATTTGAAAAATTTCATTGCGTGATCTTGTTCTTCCTTAAACTGGATTTCGAACCAGTTTGCAAAACCCGGTTTTCCGTCTGCTGCAAAATAAGCAGCCATAGACAGATATAAATATGCTGACCAAAATTCAGCATTGATTTGTGCATTTAATGCAGCTTCTAATTTTTTACTTAACATAATTGATGATATTTTTGATGTTAGTTTATTCTTTCAACACTTGTGTAATGGCAATTGTTCAATAGTTCGTCTACTACACAAATATGTTATGCAATATTACAAAATATAATTATTATTTCAAAAACTATTTATAATCATTAATGAGTTATCGAAAAAACCTATTATATAATATTAGACCAACGACGAAAGACTTGTAGATATAAATTACTATACAACTGGATCTTTTATCATAATATTAATCCACTTAGAAATGAATAAGCCTTAATTATTTAAGATTGGACGTATATTTTGCTCTGTTGAATTTATCTATCGTTGTATAACGAGGTTGTCCATAAGTATACGGGCATAAATTATCATTTTTATCACGAGAATCATTAAGAATAGGATCTTCTAATTCTTTTACTTTCTCTAATATAAAAACTTTTCTTTTTCCATTGTCATAATTGGAGTCATCAACAGTTAAGTAATCACTAGTTTTAATTATATCAACTTTGTTTAATTCAACACTTTCTTTTGGAGCTTCTAATACTTTAAATAAATATGAAATTCGATTATTATTATAAAATGCTATATAGCGAGATGGTTTAAAGCTTCTTCTTTCTTGACAAGCATAGAAGTTGTATTTTAGAGCTATACTTTCAGCCCAAGATGCAGCAACAATCAAGACTCTATCTTCATCAGGGATCCACTTTTCTTCTATTAAATTTAACCTATCAATTAATGTTGTAAAATGTTTTATCAAGAAGGATAGTAACTCCATGTTATTATTAGTTTTTAATTCACCTTCTTCTGTTATAAAGTCTTCTAATTCTTGATTTATAGTGTTCCAATTTATCCAAGCAGTATCTCCTAATAAAGATGGCTTAATTTCATCGGGAGTAATATATATTAAGTAATCTGTTTTATTTACTAATTTATTTTTATGAGTTTGCAACTGATTGACATCGATCTTATTTTTTATTATCTTACTTTCTATAAATATTCTGAATGCAAAATTACTAGACAATAAACCATCAGGCACACTTCTTTTTTGGGAATGGTCTTTGGTACCCTGAGCTTCTTTAACCTGAGTTTCAATTGATATTTCACTATCAGGCAATTGTATCCCTACTTTTGTCATAACATGACGAATAAGGTTTTCTCCACCAATTTTTAGTATCTGTAACAAAGCTGCCGTAACTCTATTTTCTGATTGGGAATATTCTCCAAAAATAGAAATATCTTCAATTTTCATATAAATATCAATTTAAGTTATAAGAAAGCACGTTAACAATAAAATGTTCATAAAAAGACTATATATTAAAAATACAATGTAAGCAAGTAATAACATACTTAATCCTATTACCAAAAATAATCTCTTATCATAAATTACAAATTAGCACAATATATAATAATTACAAAAAGAAAAACAGTAGTTTTTTTATGATTTATCGGCTCAAACTGGATTATCAAAAAACCTAGACTCAGCAACAAAAGCTGAGGGGTAATATCAGATCTCTAAGAAAGACTTGTAGATATATAAAACAAAAGAAGTGACCTATTCGGTCACTTCTCTGCGGAAGCGGGGGCTTGTGAACCACACCTATCAACCATATATTATTCAATACTTTACTTGATCAGATCGCTTTGAGGTGAACACTTTAGGAGAAGCTAATTGACAGCTATTGGCTGTTCTTTGTCCGCTATTGAATAGTGTTATTTTCCTATCGACAAATATAGTGTATTTTTATAAAAATCATGCTCATTTATTATCTAATCCATCCATTCTTTCTTCGAGAAGCTTTATCAATTTATCTAAAAATAAAGTACGGCTACCTTTACGTTCTCGAATTTCCAGAAACGTGTGATAGAAGTCACCCAAATTGATATTGAAAACAGTTTCAATATATTCCGCTAGCTCTTTTATATTCGTATTGCCATTATTGAAACAACCTGCGTTATCCCATGCGTAAATCTGCTCAACAAGTTCTGCTTTTTTAGCAGTCCATGTCAGTCTTGCCTTTGGCAAATTAAATGAGTCTTGAATATTGGATTCGAGATTACTAATATGTAGGAGTTTATTGTTTACATATACCGTTAATCTCTCATTGGCAATCATCTTCGAAACCTTAAAATCAAAGCTCGTAGAGAATTTAGAGTCCCTTTCAAAGTAGAAGCAATCCTGTATTAACTGAATATCTGGCTTACCTCTTAGAAAGTAATATTTATCAAGGTGGGTACTTCCTGAACGATAATATTGATAGAAGTCAGCATTATTATCGAAAAAATACTTTATGCGTCCTAAAATTCCTTCTAAATAATTTTTGCGATCGATGCAACTTCCGGTGGGCATTCGCATTTCCAGATTATATATCTTTCTATGGTAAATTAGAATGCTAAAAAGTTGAGGTTTCGTCTCTTTAAAAAAGATGATTTCATCAAGCGGACTTTTAAATGTATAATTTGAAACAAATTCTTTTAATTCATCAAATGTAGACTCCAATAATGAAATAATACTAATAGATTTCTGAAAGATATTACATTCCTCAGAATCAATAAGCTGAATTTCTTTATTGATATTTTCTTTTATATTGCGAATAAATTGCTCCATTGTATTATTGTATTCTGTTTTTTATGTATTAGATACCTATTTTAGACTAGTCGAAGAAAGAATAAGTCATAATAATCGCTCAAACCTATAATTAGTTCATATAGGACATGTCTCCAACAATAGCTATTACAGAGATAAGGCTATAGCCAGACCTCCTTGTTTTCCATTATAAAAAGGGCTAAAAGAGATTTGTTTGCTAAATGTACCTTTGTTCATAAACTTCCTCTGCAAATAGGGATAAAGCCAGTAAGCAGCCTTGGTGCTTAGAATACCGAGTCCGGCTCCCACAATAACATCTGCAAACCAATGTTTGTCATTATATAAACGAAATATCCCTGTTCCGGTTGCAATGGTGTAGCCTGTTATGCCATACCATATTGAAACATCTTTATATTCCTGCCAAAGAAATTCTGCACCCATAAAAGCTACCGCTGTATGACCTGAGGGAAAAGAGTTTTTCGCTGATTTATCTGGTCTCTCTATCTTTGTTGAATACTTTATCGTATTTACTGATGCTGCCATAAAAAGAGTAGATATTCCTAGAATAAAGGTTCTGTCTTTAAAATTATTTTTACCTTTTATCCCCATTAAATTCAGTGCGTATACACTTCCTGCCGGAACATATTGAGAAATGTCATCTATGGTAAACTTCGAATCAATATGTTCTGTTACTTCATGCTTTACCTGCCTGTTAAGCAAATAATTATGCTCTATAGCTGTTTCAAATACACCATAAGCAATTAAAGCCGAAGGAATAATTAATTGCTTATATGAAAACTTAAGCTGTTTTACAGGTTTTATCTTGTCAGAAATGACTGTATCTACAGAAATTAAATTAGTAGAAGGTATATCACTGCCCTGAATCGAAAAATCGATGATTGGGTAGTTGCTTTGTAGTGTATCATTATCTACTGTATCCGCTTTTACCGATTGAAATAAGAGCAAGAAGAAGACAATACAAACCGATATGTTATGGCTCTTCCCTAAAAGTTGTGGACTAGGCATAAATATTCGTTAATCTAAATAAAAAATAGGGTATATGCTTTACTCCTCTGAGCGTAGCTCTAAATGCTTTAATCTTGGCATTGAAAGATTCCGC
>Ga0209934_1000247_pt1 | contig 147705 bp, 127 predicted proteins | sample ThiBiot_750_plan_2_FD_183950 | JGI IMG/M metagenome (GOLD analysis project Ga0209934, IMG submission 183950) | Wastewater bioreactor microbial communities from Cape Town, South Africa - Thiocy_expt_750_plan (SPAdes) | ecosystem: Engineered > Bioreactor > Thiocyanate-remediating >...
CACATGAAATCAAACATGAACTTCAGAACTTATAAAACAAAAAACAGTAGCAACCTATCGGCTACTACTGTTTAAATTATTTATTTTTAATCACTGAAAACCTGTATCGATTTTTCAGGACTAGTCATTGGTTATTTAAAAACCTGGGGCTCCCAACCTCAGGTTTTCTTTTTTTTATATTTCCGAACAAGAATTTTAGATGAAGTATTCCTTTTATTTTGATTATTCAAAATAAATCAGTGTTTTTTTTATTTGAAATATATATTTCAATTTATTGGTTTTCAATTGATTAATATTTGTCCCCCTTTTGTCCCCCTAAGTTTTTTCTCTGTATAGTTAGTTTAAGTTACTTTAGTGTCAGCGTACTGTAATAGCGGAATTAGTAAAACAAAGATGGGGCGTTTTCTAAAAGTAGCTGCGGTATATCTTATCCATATCTTTATATATAAAAAGGGCCTTTGGCCCTTTTTTTATTCCTAATTCAGATTCACTTATTTTAACCCAAAGATAACTTGACCTAGATTTTGATATAGATCTTTTTCTTTCGTAAATAATAGGCGATCAACCAATTCAAAGCGACAAATAGCAATGCAAATAGCGCGGAGGATAATTGTTGATTTTGCCAACCATCAAACAGGAAATGATAGCTAAAGTTCCAAAGGTTTTGATGTTTATCCCCAATGAGAATAAATGAACAAATCGTAGGGATTAGTCCGCTAAGACAATAGATAAATAGTGTATTCCTGCCGAAGTCGTCAAAGACAGTATAAAATATCCCTCTGATGTTTTGAAATTCGATGAGATAGATTAATATACCAAGAAAAGAGATGGCAATACCCGTTGTGAATACGCAGTAACTGCTGGTCCAGATTTTCTTATTAATTGGAAAAGCAAATGACCATAGATAGCCTACTAAAATAAAGACCAGGCCTACGACAAATAGGTTCATTAGCTCCCTTTTGCCGGTCAGTTTTTGAATAATGTATTTTCCTGTGATATACCCGAATATCGTTTGACTGATGGCCGGAAATACGCTCCAGATATCCTCTGGATCAAACGCTGTTCCTTCGCCGTGATAGAGGTGGGATGCACCAAAGATTCGGATATCCAGTGCCGTTCCAAACCAACCATCCAGACTATAGGCATCTGCTGGATTACCGTAATAGCAAATTAGCCAATAGACGGGTAGGAGCAAGATACTAATAACTGCAGCACCTTTAGCCCTAAAATAGTATAATATCATTGCCGTGCTGAAATAGCAGATTGCAATACGCTGCAGCACCCCAAAATACCTGTACTTGGCAAAGGGAATCCACTCGAGCTGGTGAAGACTATTCCATTCCACAAAGGGGAAAATATTTAAAAACAGACCAAGTAGAAAAAGGATGATTGTTCTCTTGAGAATTTTATTCCAGTAAGGTACGGGTGCTAGCTGGTCGCTGTTTTTTAAAGAAAATGCCATGGAGTTTCCGACAGCAAATAAAAAAAATGGAAATATAAGATCTGTAAACGTGCATCCATGCCAGATGGAATGTTCAAGTGGAGGAAACACATGATGATAGTTGCCAGGATTATTGACGAGAATCATAGCCGCGAGTGTAAACCCACGGAAAATATCCAGTGATTTAAAACGAGTCATAATAAAGTGTATTGGTAAAAAAGGCTGTTCAAGGATACTCCTTTGAACAGCCTATGCTTGGTCTAATTAATAGCCTGGATTTTGAGTCAGGCTCGGGTTTGCCTGCAGTTCCAATAATGGTATTGGAAGGAGCAGGCTATTTTGGTTAAAATTATACTTAATCAACGTAGGGCTGCTCTGCTTGCCGTTATCGCATGTAAATTTGATTTCATTTAATTTATTCATCACATCTACTGTGACACCATAACGGTTTAAATCATCCCACCGTTGCCCTTCGAAAGCTAGTTCTAATCGGCGCTCGTTGAGAATGATGGCCTTTAGGGCACTGGAGCTGATTCCGGATAAATCGGCGAGCCCTGCGCGATGACGGATGACATTAAGGGTATTTATTGCCCCTGAAGTATTTCCCAGTGCGTTTTGAGCTTCTGCTTTGAGCAGAATGATGTCCGCAAGTCGTAAAAGGTAAAAATGATCGCCACTTTGGAAGCTGTTGGCATGTTTTTGCTTTACGTTAAATGGGATTTCTGTCGCAGCATCTCCGCAGGGATTCCAAAATTCATCCGCCCAAGGAACTGAATAGAACCAAATGTTGGCGTTCTTTCGTTCGGTGTCGCCAGCATTGTCATAAGCTTCGACAAGATCTTTCGATGGTGTTCCATATCGGCGCCATTCGTTTTCGTTGATTTTGCCATTTTCATCAAGATCCGGGAAAAAGAATGCGCCACCCCAGCAGCTTAGATTGGGACTGCCGGCGATGTAGGGAATCTCAATGATAGATTCACTATTATAGTTGTGTTTGCCGTCAAAAAGATCCGCATAGTTTTGAAGGAGCTGGTAATCACCTTTTCCAGCGATCACTGCATCGGCGTATTGCAATACCTTATTGTAATCTCGATCAGGGCGTTGTGCCCATATCTTGGTCAGTAAGGCATTTGCAGCACCTTTAGTAGCTCTAACCTTGTCGATGGAGGGTTGCCCAAATCCATCAGGGAGATTGTTTGCCGCAACTTGTAGGTCAGAGTCAATAAAATCATAAACCTCGGCTACAGTTGATCGCTTGATGCGTAATACTTCTGCATCTGTACTGTTGGAGTGTTTTTCCAAGGGCACACCACCATAAAGCTTGACCAATTGATAATAATGGAAGGCCCTTAAAAATGAAGCTTCTCCAAGAATTTGTTTGCGTCTTTCATCCGAAAAAGTAGGATCTGTGACCTTATCAACGTTGTCAATAACGATATTGCATTTTGAGATTGCTCCATACAGTTCTTCCCAGTCCCTGCGTACCATTTCATTGGTATTGGTGATGTTATTATAGTCAATTTGTGCAAAATCTATTTCGCCACCACCGGCAGCATGGGCATTATCAGAGCGAATATCTGTTTGCAGAATCATTTCCCATTGATAATAATTGGCATTGCTCCCTGGACGAGTGCCATTGCCTATAAAAGAATTATAGGCTCCGTTTAATGCTTTCTCAATATTGTCTCCTGTGAGATAGGCATTTTCGCTCGTTACCGTGGAGGTAGGCTGAAGATCTAAAAACTTTTTGCAGGAATTTAGAGTAAGCGATGTCAATAAGGCTATGGCCAATGAAGTATATCTAGTTGATTTCATTTTTTGTAAGCTAAAAGGTTAAAAAGTTAGGTTTAAACCAACAATAAAGGTGCGTGCCTGCGGCGAAGTACCAAAATCGATACCGGGCGCCATATTGGAGCTCACGGTTTGCTGATTAGTTCCCCCATACATGCTTACCTCAGGATCCAAACCTGAGTATTTGGTGAATGTTAACAGATTCTCGCCCGTCACATAAAAACGGACCTTATTGAGCTTCCATCTTTCAAGCACTTGTTTAGGTAGCGTGTAGGCCAGGGTCATCGATTTTACCCTGAGGTAAGAACCTTTCTCTACAAAACGGGAGGAAATTTGTGAATTGTAGTTGTCATCTGTATTGTTTAGATCCGGACGTGGCATAATACTGTTGTTGTTATCAACAGTCCATCTGTTTAACACGGCAACACTTTGGTTTCTCGGTTCCCACATACCTTCTGTATAAATACGCGTCGCATTAAGGATATCATTTCCCTGTACCCCCTGTAAGAAAAAGGAAAAGTTGAAGTTCTTATAGCTGAAATCATTGGTCATGCCATAAGAGAATTTTGGTGTAGCATTCCCGATGATAGCCATATCACTCGTTTGAAGACCTGCTTCCGGATCAGCCATCTGATAGATCATATCTCCGGTCTCTGGATTGACGCCTTTTGCGATATAGCCCCAGAAGGACCCCAATGCAACGCCTTCTTTTGCAATCGTACTATTACCCCGACCATCGATATTTCCGTCATAATAGGTTCCGCCATCAATATTCAGGACTTTATTGCGATTGAGCCCAAAGGTCACAGTTGTATTCCATTTGAAATCGTGAACGAAATTTCGGCTACTCAATTCGAATTCGAAACCTCTATTTTGTAGGTCGCCGAGGTTTTTCAGCGCAGTTCTATAGCCCGAACTGTACGGAACCCTTGAGCTGAGAAGTAGGCCTACAGTCCTTTTTGCATAATAATCTGCACCAAATATCAATCTCGAATTAAAGAAACTGGCATCCACACCAATATCGGTCTGATTTGTTGTTTCCCATTTTAAATTGGGATTGTCCAGGGTAGCAGGCGTATAACCGGGTACAACTTGGTCGCCGATGTTATATGATCCTGTCACGTCGACTAAACCGAGATAGGAAAAGGCCGGAATTTGGCTATTTCCAACTTTACCCCAACTCGCACGGATTTTCAAATCGTTTACGGTGTTTTTCAGCGAACTGAAGAAATCTTCATTGGATAAACGCCAACCGGCAGAGAAAGAAGGGAAGTAGCCCCACCGGTTATTTGGGCCAAATACAGATGATGCGTCAGCCCGCAGATTTGCTGTAAATAGGTACTTGTCGTTATAATCATAACCAATTTTTGCGATGCCAGATACAGTGGATACAGCGGCGTCTACTGCCGTAGGCATCGCTGTGATCATCGAACCACCATTGACCGTGTGGATTGCTGGATTAGCAAAATTTTGCGTAGCAATATTTGAGGTTGTTGTTTGTGTTTTCGTTGTAATATAGCCTAATAAGCCTGTAAAGTGGTGCTTGTCACTAAAGGTTCTATTATAGTTTAATGTATTTTCGGACATCCAATACTGATTGTCCTGCTGCTGGAGCGTTGCCATACCCTTATATTTTCGACCTTCCGTTGTACGAAAAGGATCTACGAAACTGCGGTACTGGTTGTTAAATTTTTCATACCCAAACAGCGATTTGAATTTTAATCCAGGTAGGATATTGGCTTCCACAAAGGCATTTCCTGTAAATCTGTTGTTGATATAGCTGTGCTCGTTGCCTGTTGCCAATGCAACGGGGTTGTCAAGATCTGTATAGAATGGATCTACTGTGAAAGCACCTTTGTCGCTATATATTCCGATTACTGGAGAGCCCAGATAAGCATTCATGATGACTCCATTTCGGGAGTTCTCGGTAATATCCACGTCGTACCAACGGTTGTACGATAAGCTGGTCCCCACCTTAAAGATTTTATTGATCTGATGATCCAAATTAACCTTGAAATTGACCTTGTTTACTGTATTTGTGATGACCGTACCATTATCTTTTTGATAAGATCCCGAGATGTAAAACCCTGTCTTTTCATCTCCACCGCGTACTGAAGCCTGGTATTTTTGGCTGTGACCGGTGCGGAATAGCTGATCTGGCCAGTTTGTATCAGCGGTATATTTCGACCAATCCAAGGCTTCTCCCATCTCAGCCATTAATTCTCTATATTGTGCCGCATTTAGAACACTAGGCTTTTTTCTGATGCCTGAAAATCCTTGATAGGTTTCGAAATTTACCTGTGTCTTACCGTTTGTTCCTCTTTTGGTTGTAATCAATACAACGCCATTTGCGCCAGAAGATCCATAGACAGCGGCTGAAGCAGCATCCTTTAATACAGAAATGCTTTGAATATCGGATGGATTGAGCTCCGATATGTTTTCAGTAGGAACACCATCTACAATGTATAATGGATTGCTACCTGCAGTAATTGTTGAAGTTCCGCGAACGCGAATAGAGAAGCCAGCTTGAGGTTGTCCGGAAGATTTTACAATTTCCACCCCCGCCATTTTGCCCTCCATAGCACTCGCTAATTGGGTCACAGGGCGATCTTCAATATCTTTTGTACTCATGGTTGCAATGGCTCCCGTGATGTCTTTTTTCTTCTGTGTTCCAAAACCGACCACAACGATCTGTTCCAGTTGGTTGTTGGCAGTTTTTAGCTGTATATTGAGGTAACTATTGGAACCTACCGTACTACTGATAGTCTCATAACCTATTGAACTAAAGCTGAGTTGATGGGTAGTAGTCGCTTCAATAGAAAACTCACCTTTACTGTCTGTTTCCGTTTGTTTACCTGTTGTTGTATTGCGGATGGTGACTCCTGTTAATGCTTTACCGTCGCCATCGGTAACGCGCCCTTTGACAAGCTGTTGTATATTGATCGTGTTTCTTAAAGGTATGTCATCTATTTTCCTTTTTAGGACAATGGTGTTATTGACAATTTTGTATGAATACGACAGTTCTTTCAGGTTGTCATCCAGAATTTCAACAATAGAACCATCTTTATGGTTTATGCTGATTTTTTGGTTATCATTTATCTGTGAGTTATCGTACAGAAACACATAAGAACTCTGACGCTCGATTTCTTTAGCAAACTTTGCCAAAGTGTATTCCTTGTCTTGTAACTTGATTTTAGATTGGTTTACATTCGCCATCGCCAAATTATTTGCATGGGAAACGCATTGGATAGCAAGTAAAGCAGCAAATAGTTTTGCCTTTTTACCAGCCCCTTGGATGGTTTTAAGTTTGTGCATAATTAGTTGGTTAAGTTTGTTTTATATTAGATAATTTAGAGTTCAACTTCAATTTTATTGTTTTCCAATCGGCATTTTATATCCAGAAAGTTGAGGGTCTCAACCAGTTGCTGGGCAGTTGAATTGCGTTTTATCTTACCTGTCAGTTCACGCTTTTCATTTGTTCCTTTATACACGATATCCACATTATACCAGCGTTTTATGGCGGCAAGCGCATCTTTAATGGGTGTCGATTCGAAATAGAAAAAACCATTTTTCCAGGCCATTGCTTCTTCGATATTGGCTTCTGCTACGATAAGATTCCCGCCAGTGGTAAATGCTGCTTGACCAGGTTTCAGCATTTTTGACTTACCGAATTGCGAGACTTGTACAGAACCGGCTATAAGTGTGGTTTTATTGTTTTCATTTGGATAAGAGCGTACATTAAAATGGGTTCCGAATACACGAATGGTCTGTTCATTGGATCGCACATAGAAGGGGCGCTTGCTATCGTGGCTGACCTCAAAATAGCCCTCCCCAGATAATTTTACTTCCCGGCTATTCGACGCAAAAGATTCAGGAAACGTCAGCACGGATCCAGCATTTAGCCACACCTTACTGCCATCGGCCAAAATGATCGTATACTCTGTTCCAATCGGGGTTTCAATGGTATTGGTACGGCTTGTAGCAGTTTTCCTACTGGCTGTAAATTGATATTGCACGGTTCCGGAAGCAGTCGTAATTACTTTCACCTGTTCATCCTGATGGAGAACGCTCTGTTGCTGGGCAGAAAGATCAATTTTAGTTCCATCGGCTAAAGTTAATACGGCCGCCTTAATGCCCGGGTGAACCTGTTGTTGCATCTTCACGGCTACCCGCTGGCTATCTCCAGATGTTCTTTTAACAAGGTAAAGGGGTAATATAAACAACAGTGCCAAAGCAGCAGCTATTCCACCCAACTTCACCCGTTGCGGGATTCGCCTGATTTTTGACGCTTGGATTTCCTGCTTTATATTGGAAAATAACAGCTCTTTGAGTTGTTGTTCATCGGTTGCCAGCCCCTCAGGAATAGGGAGAGGTTCGCCATTACTTGTTTCATACCACTCTTGCAATTCGGCTTCCTCTTCAGGGGTACATGTGCCTTGAAGCCATTTGTAAGCCAATTGCTTTATCCGGAATTGATTATGATCAACCATATTTAGGGGTTATTTATATATAGAGTCCCTAGATTGGGTTGATACCCTGACAAGAAGAGAAAAAAAATCACAAAGTAATCAGAAAGCGCTGAATACCAGCGCGTATTTTTTTTAAGGCACGGCTTAATTGGGTTTCGACCGTTTTCACAGAGATGTTCATGTGCTCAGCGATCTGTTTATAAGTGAGTCCTTCTTCGCGGGATAATTTGAAAACAAGCTGGCATTTTTCGGGCAGTTCCGAAACAAGCTGATCCAGCCGAACTCGAAGTTCTTCAAACTGAAGCCAATCTTCCGTCGAGTTATCGAAATCGGCCCATTCCGTATCGTGTTTAAAAGCTTCCTGCTTGTATTGTTGCGCCAGATATTTAAAGACTTTGTATTTAACGGCCACAGCGAGGTAGGAGGCGAGATTGCTTTCAATTTGGAGTTGATGGCGTCTCAGCCAAAGCGAAGTAAAGATGTTTTGTACGATTTCTTGCGCGTCTTCCAGCGAATTTGTTTTGCGCGCAGCCTGGTAATAAAGCTTTTTCCAATAGCGATCATACAAAGCTTCGAAAGCTAAGCTATCGTCTTGTTGAACCAATACAATCAACTCTTCATCTGAATGGCCTCCCAAATCTTTCATGCAAGACAATAATTTGTTTTTCTACGGTTAACGACGTGTAATGCGAATCGCGCTATAAATGTAGGGACTAAATTGGCAATAATGCAACTTTAATCTGTAAAAGCTGGTTTTGAACAGCTAAATACCTATTTTACAAAGACCAAGGGGAGGGCAAATAGGCAAAAAAAAAGAGTATCTGTTGATTCAGGTACTCTTTTTTTACGGGTACTTCTTAGAAGTTTGGTTTCAACAAGTATTTGTCGTAGAATCGGAAAATATGATCCGCAGCCTCTTCGGCAGTATCGACAATACGGTATAGTTTCAAATCTTCTTCGCTGATATATTTGTTAGGAATCATTGTATTCTGAACCCAGTCCATCAACCCTTTCCAATATTCAGAGCCAACCAACACGATCGGAAAACGTGCAATTTTGCCGGTTTGAATCAATGTGATTGCTTCAAAAAGCTCATCCATGGTTCCAAAGCCTCCTGGCATAACAATATAACCCTGAGAATACTTCATGAACATCACTTTTCTGACGAAAAAGTACTTGAATTCAAGTAGTTTGTCGCGATCAATATATTTGTTGTGAAACTGCTCAAATGGTAATTCAATATTTAGACCAACAGACTTTCCTCCGGATTCATAAGCACCTTTATTGGCTGCTTCCATAATTCCAGGTCCACCGCCCGAGATAATACCATAACCGCGTTCTGTCAATAAACTGGCAATATCGACCGCCATTTGATAATATTTGTGTTCACGTGGCGTACGTGCTGATCCAAATATCGATACACAGGGACCAATTTTTGCCAATTTCTCAAATCCGTCCACAAACTCTGACATCACTTTAAAAATCTGCCATGAGTCCTTAACTTTAATTTCCTGCCATGTTTTGTTTTCAAATGCGCGGATAATTTTATCTTCTTTTGTAATGTCCATATATAACGTTATACATTTAATTCTAAATTCCAATTTTTCAAAAAGGAATACAATATAGCTATTTTTTTAATAGTAGCTACTTTTTCTGATTATTCTTACATTTGCATTATGAATTTTTCTTCTAAACTTCTTGAGAATGCCGTCGCTGAATTTGGAAAACTACCAGGCGTAGGGCAAAAGACAGCATTACGACTGGTTTTGCATCTGCTGAAGCAATCCGATGCGGATGTAGCCCGTTTTACAGCCGCTATTGATCGCTTGAAAGAAGATATTCAGTATTGCCAGGAATGTTTCAATATTTCGGATCACAGTATATGTGAGATATGTGCCTCCTTTAAACGTGATAAAAGCTTGATTTGTGTTGTGGAAGATACACGTGATGTGATGGCCATTGAAAATACAAATTCCTATCAAGGTGTATATCATGTATTGGGTGGGTTAATTTCGCCAATGGACGGTATTGGTCCTGCGGATCTAAAAATTGAGGGATTACTCAATCGAATTCAAAGAGGTGAGGTGGAAGAAGTTATTCTGGCACTTTCAGCAACAATGGAAGGGGATACCACCATTTTTTATTTATATCGCAAATTGCGTGAGTTTGATGTTAAAATTACAACCATTGCCCGCGGTATAGCCTTTGGTGGTGAATTGGAATATGTGGATGAACTGACCTTAGGACGGTCCATTGCGACACGGGTGCCTTACGAGCGCAATGTTGGTTAATTGTATTTCAGATAGATTTGTTTCACACCCTCGTGTATCTTTCTTCCTTTGTCAATCTGTTGTTGTCGCCATAGGCTGTCGGTGATCATATGATTTGCTTTTTTATTTTTTAAGATATTCACATAAGCGATTTTACCGAGTACCGTTTTCCTTAAACCAAGTAATGAACACGAATAGTCTCCCAATAGATAATGATTGTAGTAGAGATGAATTTCACGCATAAGCTTTCGTCCCCATTTGTTTGTGGGGTAGGCTGCTTTAATGGGCTCTTCCATGAGCGCTTTTGCTAAGGCTAAACTATCCTGATCTCCTGATTGTTGGGTCATCGTCCAATAATACAACGCTTCAATAGCTTGCTCCTCGGTGTCGGGTAGCAATTGCGTGGGAATGCCCAGCAATGTCCCAATAAATTTCCAAACATGGAATAAACCATCAACCTCGCTTTTCAATATATTGAATTTCATGCGTTTTAGCCCTGTTAGATAAACAAGAGAGAATCCGAGGTTGGTCGCAAGCATATCCCAAGTGTTTAAAGGGATGCCCCATTTTTCTGTTTGCCACTGACCGTGCTTTAGAATATTTAACCGAGCATACGAATGGATACATCGGGTAAGTAGGATGGCCTCAATGCCGATATTACCCTTTTTCAGTGCATTGTTACCTGTGACGTCAACCCAAAAGGTGACCGTTTCGGTGAGCCTTTTGACAGCACCTTTTTTTAACGCACCTGTAAAAATTAGGGGTTTATTGATGGCACTGGATTCATAGCCCCCCATGAGGACATAGTCCCGTAATACGACAAGTCCTGATAAGCCCGAACGTTGGCTGAGGCCAATGCCTTGCTCTATTTTATCCCAATCTAACCAAGAGGGACTGAGATCCAATGTCTGTAGAAAATTCTTCAATATGGGTTCGTATGCTGCATCAATAGGCTTTCCTGCAAGTGCATCTTTAAGCAGTTGTTGACCTTGAGGGAAACCAATTTTTAGGTGGAGCTGTTCGACAAGCTGGTCGCAGCTATTGTCAAATTGATCGAGTAAAGGTACAAATTGATCGGCAGCAGCGATCGAAGGTTTAGTCGGCAATTTGCGAAGCAATTCCACGCCAAGACCTCTCGACCAATAGAAAGAAAATGAACTTGTATTAACTTGATAACGCTCGGGTATTCGCCTCTCTTTTATTGAGTTGTCCAAGATATATAACCTCCTGTTAATGTGATTGTATTGTTCGATTTATTGAATTTAAAGTCTATATAATCCGTTTGACAAGATAAAAGATCACTGCAGCAAAATTGACGGTCAATTTTAAAATGAAGTCTAAAAGAGCCGCCTGTCTGATCAGCAAAAAAAGTTAGCCTGCTGACGCTAAAGTCACTTAAATGCGGGCCGCCATCTTTATCTTCCAATTGATCGATAACGTAATCATTGATTTCTTTCTGATGTTTGTCGACGAATGGTAGGAGCTCTTGATCGGTGAACGGTATGATTAAACTGTCTTTTTCTATCGCTTTTCTGATGCTAATTTCTGCCATTTTATTATAATATGCTAATAAAGATCTCTCCAGTTTGGGATATATAGATTGAAAATTGCTTCTGTTTCCTTTCGGGTCTTATCCGCAAATTTACAGAAAGCCTTTAGAATAATTAGATTGATGTGTTCTTTTTTAAAATCAATGAGTCGATTTGAAAATTGAAATCCACCTTCAACGATTCTAAAATCACTTTTGGGTAGTTTACGGATGGTCACTGTTGCCACATCATATATATCCAATTGCTCCTCCCAGTAAGCAATTTGCTTGACGACTTCATGGTAGAGTAATTCCTGGCACCATTTGTACAGTAAGTTCAAGGTATTTGTGTTCTTCTTTTGATATACACATATGCTCGTTGCTGTCAATTCAACAGTTGGTAGCATTGCGGACGGATAAATCTTGACCAAATAAGGTTTTCCAAATAGGTAGTAGGGATCTTCCAGATAGGAATAGGATGAATCTTCCGATTTATTTTCTGGAGGATTTAGCTTAATGTACTCTTTGAGGAAAGCAACATCGCAATGCGCTGGAGCGTATACACGATAGGGAGATGAACTACCTAGAATCTGGATGTAATCTTTATTCCAAAGTACTATTTCGTAAAATATACTCCCTATTTCAATTTGCATGTTTCGATCTTAAGTTGGAAATGAGGCATAGGCATTCGACCTAAATCAGACCCTATAAACTATTTCAAAGTAACGTTTTTTTGATATTAATCAATAATGATAATCGTAACAATTTCTGTCAATAATTGCGGGCAAGCTTAAGGGCTTCGTTAGAAAAAATGATAGCCTATTAGTAATCAACTTCGGACTGTAAGCAGTATGTCTGTATGATGAAGCCACGGTAATTGCACATAAAAAAGGTGGACTCAACGTGGACTTACTGTGGACTCACTGTGTTTACAGTACGAAGCTGGTCATAAGTTGGAAGTAATTTTTAGTATTGTTACCAGCTCTCACTAGCTTTTGTTTTTTGTTTTAATATTTAGATACTATCTTTGGAATACTGTTTATGTATCAACCCAACGACCATTTTCCAATACTAGATCTGCAAAAATTCCAGGAAGGGATTATTGCGGATTGTGACCTGCTTTTTCACGAACTTATTGGTCCTCGGGAAATTAATGAACCGCATAAACATGATTTTTTTATTCTCTTATTATTTGAAGAGTCTGTAGGTACGCATACCATAGACTTCGATCACTTTACGCTTGGATGTAATCAATTACATCTCGTTTTTCCAGGTCAGGTACATCAGTGGAAGATGGACGACTCGACCCATGCATTGCAGCTCATGATCAGCAGACGTTGGTTCGAAAGCTTATTACCTGCATTGCGATTTCCTATTTCTTATTATCTAAAGCATTTGGTCATTGATCTTTCAGCGATCCACTTTCAGTCGCTATTGGCAGAATTTAAAGCAATTGCAGCTGATCTAGCGGACGACCATATCCTATGGGAATTGATTTACGCGCGGGTTAAAGTAATCGCCCTTCTGATTAGCAAGATCGTTCAGGATAATTATCATGATTATGAACAACATCAGGATAATCCGATTGTGGCAAAATTTGTTCAGCTTATCGATGAATGGTATAAAAGTGAAAAATCCGTTGCTTTTTATGCCGAGAAGCTAAATATATCCGCAAACTATCTGAATGTGTTAAGTAATCGGGTGTTACACAAGTCAGCTTCATTTTTGATTCAGGAACGCGTGTTATTGGAAGCAAAGCGCTTGCTTAAAATTTCGGATAAAACGATCAAAGCTATTGTCTTTGATCTAGGATTTTACGATAATGCAAGCTTCAGCAAGTTTTTTAAATGCCATACAAATATGACACCAAGTCAGTTTAAAGCGCAGCCATAATTTCTACACAAGCTGTGATAATTCATACAAGGATCATTGTCCCAAATCACTTAGCTTTGGTGAAAATGATTTAAGCATGAATGAAATCAATCAAAATCAAGATACTTATTTGTTGAGGAACGTATTGCTAGAAACAGGCTTTCTTTATGAGAAGGAAGAAATTGTTGCTACGAAAACGGCATTATTTGATATTCAAATCGAGGCAAATAAAATAAAAAATATAGAGCCAGCGCAATCGGGGATTGACGGAAAAGGCTTCGACATGAAAGGTAAATTGGCCTTACCGCCATTCCGTGACATGCACATTCATTTAGATAAAACTTTATACGGCCTGCCCTGGAAGGCGGTATTTCCAAAAAACAGGACTGTAAAAGATATGATTGCCAAGGAACAGATCATCATCCCTGAATTGTTGAAAACCTCTGTCGAACGTGCCGAAAAATTGATTGCGCTATTGCAGGGCTACGGAACAAATTTTGCGCGCGCACATTTTAATGTAGACCCAACATCGGGGACGAAGTCATTGGAACATCTGTTACAGGCACTGGAACATTTAAAGTATTCCTTTGCTGCAGAACTGGTCGCATTCCCCCAACATGGTCTATTCTATACAGAATCCGCGAAGTTAATGGAGGAAGTTGCAAAATGGGAACAGGTGGATTTTATCGGTGGTTTGGATCCCTTTAGTATTGACGGCAGTATCGAGAAACCGATGGACTTGACGGTTCGACTTGCATTGGACAATAACAAGGGAATCGATATCCACTTGCATGAAGGTGGAGAATCAGGTGTTAAGACTATGGAATATTTGATTGATAAAGCATTGGAAAACCCCGCATTACAGGGACGCACATTTATCAGTCATGCTTTCGCCTTAGGCTACCTGCCGAAAAAAGACTTAGAACACATGGCCGAACGACTGGCAGAAGCGAAAGTCGGTATATGCAGTTCGGTTCCTTTCCGCAATATGTTGATGCCATTTCGGGAACTGAAAAAGGCGGGAGTGGAAGTTTTTGTGGGGAACGACAATGTTCAGGATCATTGGGGTACTTTTGGTAGTGGTAATATGCTTCAGAAAGCCAATCTAGCCGCGCAATTATATGGTTATGAAACTGAATTCGAGCTATCTCGTTGCCTTCGTTATGCGACCAATGGCAAAATCCCGCTTGATGACCACGGGAATTCGGTATGGCCGAAAGTAGGAGATGATGCTAGCCTTCTTTTTGTCGACGCGAGTTGTTCAGCAGAAGCAGTTTCTCGGATCTCGACCGTCCATGGGCTTATTCATCAGGGAAATCTCGTCAAATGGAACAATAGTTCACAAGCTTGATTAAAATAGCACATAATAAGAACATTTGACATGCCAATTTATCGTCTGGGGAATTGGCATGCTCATTTTTTAGGAGGGATTACGGTTAATGTAGGAAAGTCGTCTTGCAGTAGTCTATTTTATAAGAACCTTGCTCATGGACCAATTGAACCTCGTTTTTGGTTCGGATATTATCGCCGTAATCAATAAATACGATAAACTTGCTCTCCGTTATTTTGTCGATTTTAACATCCTTGATATCCAATGCGTCGTCATTACCTCTTCCAAATAACCAGGTTTCCGCTGTATATAAGGGATAGATTTTTTCCCATTTAGCTTTGTAAGCTGCTTCAGCTTTGGGCAGTTCTTCATCTGTGAGGTTAGATGGCCCGTAAATTTCATTGGCATCTTTTAAGAACGCCTGAAAGCGTTTGGTACATAAGGCATCTTCTTTGTCCAGATAGTAACAATATTTGCCGGATGCAGAACTTTTACATTTAAAAATCTCTTTTAACCAATCTTCCGCTTGCTGATGCTGAGCAATTGTCGTGTTTTGCTTCGCTGTGCCTGTGCCGTCGTTGATTAAAACCTGCTTTGCAGGATGTTCCACTGCAGTGCTTTTATGGTTTTTCGTTGGATTTATACAGCTCGCTAGCATGTAAAACAGCAGTATTGTTGTATACAAACTTTTCATCTTTTGATATCGTCTTTTATTTGGGTGTAAAATTAGGATATAAATCCCATAACACGATCACGGATTACCGCTATATTTCTACAGCATATTTGCCAAAAAATCCTATTTCCCATTCTTGTTGAAATAAAGCAAAGCTCTGTGTGCCGATCGTGTGGCGTATAAACGCAATACATCTGCGTAGTTAAGAGTCCCTTGTTTCTTTCTGATGCTAATTATTTATTTTTAATTGCTGTATAACAGCATTTTATATTTTCTTTATATTTTTTTTACTTCTTTTTTTTTCTACGCAAATTCCCTGCGCATTAACCCAACGATATTTGTAATGTCAACAATGACAAACGTTCTTTGATGAAATTATAGCGAATAGCTTTAAGATATATACTTCTTGATGAAGTATTAAAGAAGCCTTTCTTCTTCAGTGGCATCCTGGTCACCTGTTTCAGTATAGCAGGTTAGTATTGTTCTCTATGAGAATCAATATACTGATAAAACGAGAAGTTGAAAGGAAAGTGCTCGTGTTAGAGGTTCGAGTCCTCTCCCGTAAAAAGGTAGCTCAAGGGTAGAGCAGAGCAGATAGTTGTGGGTCGTAGGTTCGATTCCTACTCCTGAGCAATCAGGATAGTTCAGTCTGGGTAGAACAACAGCTCAATCGTGTGGGGTCGAATCCCACTTCCATTTTCGGATGGAATAGCATAAGGGTATTGCACCGAACTGTCCATTCGGACATTCAAAGTTAAGACCTTCTTTAAAAAGGTCATTTGGTAGAAGCTTGCTATCTTTTTATCCTGCTTATGCGCTGTTTTCATGCGACTATGCAATTGATTGATGGCCTGAGATTCCTAAGATGTGGTATTTGAATTTATACTAACAAGTCGTGACCAATAAGATGGGGTATTTGTTCACCGACTTTTGATTTTAAAAGCGGGTACTTGGGCTTTTGAATCCCGCTTGAGGTCAAGGGATAAAAAATAGCAGGTTTTATAATAGCAATAATGAAAATTTAAAAGAATATACAAATGAAAAGAGTACAGATAACTACAGCAGAAATCGGATTGGTTATTAAAAACAATATGGTGGTCCGTGTTTTAAAATCCGGTAACTATTGGTTGGGATTTGGTGAAAAACTGGAGAAATATACAACTACTCATCCATTTCCTTCCGATCGTAATATCGATGTGCTTTTGCAGTTGGCAGGTTTTAGTGAATTGGTCGACATCGTTGAGGTGGGCGATACGGAGATTTGTCTTGTTTTTTTGAATAATAATTTCGAAAAGACGTTAGCCTCCGGCAGACATGTTTTTTGGAAGGAATTGCGTGAACGCAGATTTCAACTGGAAGACATTGCGGAGATTGAGGTTCCGGCATCTTTAAATCGTCAGTTGTTGGAGAAACAGAGTTTGAGCTATTATGTACGTCAGTATAAAATTGAACCAAATGAGAAATCCCTGTTTTTTGTAGACGGTGTGTTTGTGGATATCTTGAAGTCGGGAACGTATTATTGGTGGAAGAATGCAAAAACCATAGCGATTTCAAAAGCTGATATGCGGGTTTTGACCTTGGAGGTGGTAGGACAGGAGATCTTGTCTAAAGATAAAGCACAGATCAGAATCAATTTCACGCTGCAATATCAGATTGTGGATATTGTCAAAGCACTATTGAATAATAAAGACCACGAGAAGCAATTGTATTCGTTGATGCAGTTGACCCTACGGTCCTATATCGGGCAGATGACGTTAGACGAGCTGATGGAGCGGAAGACTGAAATACAAGGCTATATCTTAGAAAATACATTACAACAGGTTGCGAGCTTGGGACTAACACTGTTGACCTGCGGTGTTAAAGATGTTATTTTACCAGGGGATGTGCGGGACATCATGAACCAGGTGTTGATTGCAGAGAAGAGGGCGCAGGCAAATAGCATCATGCGTCGCGAAGAGACCGCTTCGACACGGAGTTTGTTGAATACGGCGAAACTGATGGAAGAAAACAGTATGTTGTTTAAGTTGAAGGAAATGGAATATGTCGAAAAGATCGCAGAAAAGATCAATACGATTTCGGTTTCCGGAAATGGACAGATTGTTGACCAACTCAAACAATTGTTTGTGAAATAAAAGATTATTAAATTGAAAGAGGTGCAGGTAGCAACGTAAAGAGCTGTTGTTACCTGCTTTGGAGGAGTTGTAAAGCTACTCTATAAATTAGAAAGTAAGAAAATGGAAAATAAGAGAATAAACGGCAATGACTTAATTGCTTTGGGATATAAAGAAAATCATAGCTTGGGAGTAGCGCTGAAGATCAACAGTAAAAGACACGGTTTTACGCGGGCAGAAATGCTTGAAAAGTTTAAAGCTGTTTTGGAAAATCCGACCAGCTATTCTGATGATGCTGTTTTCGGAATTTTAGCGAGTGCTCTGCTTGGGCAAGAGGCAATTGACAAGTCATTAATTGTCTTGAACGAAAACCCGGCGGATTATACCATTTACGGTTCGTCTGAAATTGAAACAGGGGCGAAAGCACAGATGAATATCGCCATGAAATTACCAGTTTCGGTTGCCGGAGCATTGATGCCAGACGCCCATCAAGGATACGGATTGCCAATCGGAGGAGTTCTGGCGACAAATAATGCCGTGATCCCTTATGGTGTTGGTGTCGATATTGGCTGTCGCATGGCTTTGTCCATCTTTGATCTACCGGGTTCATTTGTGGAGCACAATATAATGACGCTGAAAGATATTATTCTACGAAACAGTAAATTTGGGGCTGGTAATGGATACCTGAGACATGAACGCGTAGATCATGCTGTACTGGAAAACAAATTATTCAATGAGAATAGTTTACTTTCCTCCTTGAAGGATAAAGCCTGGACCCAATTGGGCTCTTCCGGTGGGGGGAATCATTTTGTGGAATTTGGTATAGTCGAATTTGAGGAAAGAGATGAGGTTTTAAACATTGATAGCGGCAGTTATTTGGGTTTGTTGACACATTCGGGTTCAAGAGGAATGGGCGCTACCCTAGCAGCACATTATACCAAGCTGGCCAAATCCGTGTGTAAGTTACCTTATCAAGCGGAAAATCTGGCTTATTTGGACCTGGATAGCCATGAGGGACAGGAGTATTGGCTGGCCATGAATCTCGCTGGCGATTATGCGTCAGCCTGCCACGAAGTGATTCATGACAAGATCACGTTGGCTTTAGGAGCTGAATTGTTGGCGAAAGTTGAAAATCACCACAATTTTGCATGGAAGGAAACTTGGAATGGTCAAGATGTTATTGTACACCGAAAGGGTGCGACGCCCGCTGCAAAAGGGGTAATGGGGATTATTCCGGGCTCCATGGCGACACCAGGGTTTTTGGTTCGCGGAAAAGGGGAGTCGAATGCTATACAATCGGCATCTCATGGGGCAGGTCGACTGATGAGCCGTACACAAGCGATTAAAACCTTATCTTCCCATGACCTTCATGCGATGCTTAAAGATCAAGGTGTTATGCTGCTTGGAGCAGGGATGGATGAAGCGCCGATGGCCTATAAAGACATCCACACTGTCATGGCTTCACAAAAAGATCTTGTTGATGTCGTGGCAAAATTTTCGCCCAAGATTGTCCGCATGGCAGATGATGGGAGCAGAGAAGACTAATGGCAAGAAAAAGCGGCTCAGATTGATGTCTGAGCCGCTTTCGTATTTAATTTCTTTTGATTACCTGGCCGTCGCCACTTCCTTATAGGTGTATACGTTATAAGGATATAGTTTTTTAGCTAGCGTTTTCGCAATAAAACTGCTGATGAGTAGGGGGGCTAGTAATAAATATCCGGAAGGAACAAGGCTTGCAATAATAAAGATCGCCGTGAAAGGTGCATGTATAGCCGCAGAAAGCATTGCTGCAGCACCAAAAAGGGCAAAATTAATAACCACCAATTGTGTGCCTAGATAATGGTTGCAAAGCTGTGCAAACAAAACGCCTAACAATGCACCTGTAACAATACTGGGGGCAAAAACGCCGCCGTCACCACCAGCACCTAGCGTCAGAGAAGCCACAAAAGGTTTTAAGAGAACAAGCAGGATCAACGGAAGAAAGTAAAGTAAATTGACAGAATCATGCAGACTGCTTTTTAGAATCTCTCCAAGACCATGATAGCTGTCGCCATAGAGTACCGGTAAGAAAAAGATAAATGTTCCAACGGTGATTGCACCCAAGTTGACACGGATAAAATTACTTTTTATGCCTGCAAAATAGGACTTCGCATAAATTACCGTTTTAGTAAAATATAATGCTAAAATCCCGCCAATCAATCCCAAAATAGCGACAAAAGGGATCGCTTGCCATCGCCATACTTTTACCTCAAATGTAAACAAAGGACTTGCGTCAAGATAATAGACAAATACGGAAGCCAGGGCCATTGAAGTTAGTCCGCTAATGAGCAAGGTCTTGTTATATCTGCGTGCAATTACCTCAAAAGCAAAAAGAAAACCACCCAATGCACTTCCAAACAACAGGGTGACTCCAGCGATTACGCCAGCGCAGATCAACTCGGTTTTGTAAGCCCAAGCTGGATGTAATCGCTTATACGCTTGGTTACCCACCGTGGCTGATGCAACAACTGTAGAAACTTCAACACCGGTTGACCCACCAAAAACTACCGTTAGAAAACCATTGATATAATGTGAAGGAATCTTAAAAAAAGGTAAATGGTCTTTTCTTGTTTCCAGTGTCGTATAAATTTCTTTGATCCCTTTGTTTTTTCTGTTTTGAAAAGCGTATTTCCGTAAGAAGTAAATCGCTGTAATACCTATGCTGGGTAAAACAATAAAAAGTTTGGCATCCCAGGAAGATACACTTTCAAACAATTCTTCCTGTACATAAGCTGTGCTGTGTTTGAGGCTGTATGCCAATACACAACAAACGATACTGACGAGCGCTGAACTTCCAATTAATTTTAGATAGCTATATCGAACAACTTTTTTTCTGTATGTCGTATTGCCTTGCATCATGTTTTTCTTTAAATCGGCACAAAGGTAAGGGTTATTTAGTTTAAAATAAACGATAAATACCTTAACACATACGTTTTGTTACGATAAAGACCCTAATGAATGCCTATGTATATATCCACCTTTGCATCGTGTGGGTTTTGGGCTTTTTCGCCATATATTTCGAGGTCTGCGGCATACGTTCTGGGTAAATCCGAACGCCATATCCTTTGCCAAGTTTCATAAACGATGCCATCTTCCAAATTTCCTTCTGCTGTAAAATGTCGGTAATGGTTTTCAGCGATATGAATACCGTCCAAGTCTTCGGGTAGTTCTTCAAGATTGCTGACTTTACAGCCTAATAAAGTCGTATAAGGCAATGTGTGATCTTTTTCATATTCGGTATAGATACAATAGAGTTCGCTGGATATCTTGTTGGGAATACGGCTCAACACATCTTCTTTAAAAAAGCGGGCCCAAAGTTCTGGAATGTCTTTCGCCGCCTGCCCATTTTGGTTGCTTGTACGGATGGCAAGACCTATTATACTGAATGAAGGGATTATTTTATTATTCATTTCGCTTAGTTTTCCCCAAAGTTAGATCGGCCAATGACAACCCTATGTCATGACCAAAGGGCTAATGTTGTTTTTTCCAGATTTTATCTACTTGGGACAGATATTCTGCCAAGGCAGCTGAACCATACCAGGGGTAAAACGAAGCTTCTAAGAGGCCGTTTTTTATCGCTGGATCGTTCTCTAAAATATGCTTTGCCGCATCAGTTGAAGCCATGTTATTTAAGATAAAAAGGCCCCGAAAGTTGTCGTCATTTTTTCCAAATGGGCCAGCAACAATCAATTGCCCATTTTTTACGAGACGATTGATATTTTCCATGTGACCTTTGAAACATTCATTAATGAATTGTTTGTCTGTTGTTTTATTCTCGCCAGTTTTGAGGAGGACAAAGATGTAGGATTTCATTCCATAATCATCAGCCCCCAATTTTTTTGCGAGCTCTTGATCGTAATTTGGGTTTCCTTCAGTCGTGGTCGGTGCAATTCTGCTCGCATAAAAAGACCTGGCTCTTCCCGATTTTCCTTCTACGACAATGTGAAGTCGGTTTGTGGCGACTGGTGTGTACCGAATGTAATTGGGGAAATCATGGGCCTCATTGATAAACGAATAGGTACTATCCTGATAACTTAGCTCAAAATTGACTTCTTTTCCATGGTTTTGTCCGATGACCAGTGCTGTGTATACAACTTTATCCTTTATTTTGGTCAATTTTAGGTATTCACTGACGATCTTTTGCCCATTTTTCAACGTATAGGAAAGTCCCTTTAATTCGTGTTCATTTATACGATCCCATTGTTCGTATTGCTCTTTATTGTCCACCTTCCATGTCCCTTCCAAGAACGATGGAAAAGATACTTGTGAAAAAAGCGGTTGGGCAGCTCCCCAGCAAAAGAGCAGGGTGGCTATTACAATTGTTTTCATATAGGTTTTAAATTTTGAAGGTTAGGGACTTTTAAAGAAAAAGTATGCAGCGAAATCCACGTGCGGCATAATAGGAGATTGCGCCATTATGATAGGTAAAGACTTGGTTGTAACGTCGGTCACAGAATAAGGCACCTCCAAGCTTGCGGATGGCATCTGGTGTTTGTATCCAGCTGGAAGTTTTTAAATCAAATTCACCTAATTGTTGAAGTTGGCGATATTGTTCTTCATTCAGTAGCTCAGTCCCCATTTTCTTAGCTTCTTCCACAGCATTCCCAATAGGCTTGTTTTCTTTCCTTTCATCTATGGCTCTTTGGTCAAAACAGAGGCTTCTTCTTCCTTTGGGACTTTCCTCAGCACAATCCACAAAAGCATACTGTTCTTTGTTTGCATCAATCAGAATAAGGTCGGGTTCGCCAGCGCTCTTTTCCATTTGGAACAAGCTCCATAATTTCTTGGGATTTTCAAGTAATTTATGCGCAACATCATCCCAACTGATCTGTGGATGTCTTTTAGGAAATTTCTGAAACCTTTGTTTTAATGTTTCAAGTAGCATTGACTGTTCCTGCAGTGTAAGTGAATTTTTCATAACGGTTGTCCTTGTGGTATTAAAATTACGTATTTAAATCAAATGTAATGTAGCTTAATATTACAAATGGATTAAATTCTTTAGTTCAAAATTGAATTAAATTTATATTTTTACGTTCAATTTTTATATAAATATGGCTTCAGGAATATTTGCAATACTAGATGATATTGCAGCGTTGATGGATGATGTAGCAGTGGCGAGCAAAATCGCAACAAAAAAAACTGCTGGAATCTTAGGTGACGATTTAGCGGTAAATGCAGAGAAAGCGACTGGTTTTTTGGCTTCACGTGAGCTCCCAGTTTTATGGGCAATTACAAAGGGTTCGCTGCTCAATAAGTTGATCATTGTACCTATTGCTTTATTACTGAACGTCTTTTTTCCAATTGCCATCAAATATATTTTAATTTTGGGTGGTTTCTACCTTGCTTTTGAAGGTGTTGAAAAGATTATTGAATACCTGTTTCACCGCAAACATGCTACAGAAGAAACGAAAGTAGAGACTGTCGTTGCTGAAAACTCAGTTGCTGTTGAAAAAGCGAAGGTAAAATCGGCTATCACGACAGACTTTATTCTTTCCGTGGAGATCGTCATTATCGCTTTAGGAACAGTTCTTGGAAAAAGCTTGTCCTTACAAATTATTACGGTTTCGGTTGTTGCTTTTTTAGCCACAGTTGGAGTCTATGGTATTGTGGCACTTATCGTTCGGATGGACGATGCGGGTTATAAATTGATTAAAACCTCCCGTGAGAAAGGCCCTGTAGCGAGTTTAGGTCGTCTTTTAGTCCGCGCACTGCCTTTTGTTATCAAGTTATTGGCTGTGGTTGGTACATTTGCTTTAATTTTGGTTTCAGGCGGAATATTTGCGCATTATATTGATTTCTTACATCACGCGCTACCTGCTCTGCCAAGCATGCTAAAAGAGCTGTTATTTGGCCTAGGTGGAGGCATAATTGTGGTGATTTTATTTACGATCGGCAAAATGCTGTTTAAAAAGAAAAAATAACCTTATACTGATCATTGATGATCAGCAACCAAAAAAGGCAACAGATAGATCTGTTGCCTTTTTTGGTTGCTGATGTTTAAATTATATCTGTTGCCTCTGCCGCAGCATCTATTTCCACACGTTCGCCTTTTGTATTAATCAAAATTACATCGTCCGAATCCGCTAATGAAACAGAAGCCACGCCATCGCTAAACGAGGTAGCTCCACTGTATATAAATGGTATTGCAACTTTTCCCTGACCATCTAAATACCCATACTTTCCACCTTTGCTTGCAAGGAAAAGATTGGGTTCTTCGGTAATTGAAATCAAATCGTAGTCGGGCGCAACGATTTTATTGGTCTTAATATCAGTAAGATTATACTTGTCGTTTTCGATGCTGACGAAATGCGTTGCATTGTTTTCAGAAATAAAGCTATACGTTGCCGGCACAATTATTTTACCCGCTTGATTCAATATGCCATATTTATCTTTCACTTGAAATACAGCATAGCCCCCGTTAATGAATGATATCATATCATAATTTGCTGGGATCAAAATTTTACCAGACTTATCCATGACCCCATATTTTTCGTTTAGTCCAAAAACCAGTTGGCCAAGATGGTCATCGTAACCTAAATAATCGTATCGGAAGGGGAGGATTGGTTTACCGGTGAGATTAATGGCACCATATTTTTCATCTTTATATTGAACTATACTCAGGTCGCCAACAAATGGAGCAATGTAAAGGTATTGTGCTGGCACAATTGTTTTTTCATCGCCGTCTTTTACCCCCAAAAGGCTAGTTGCAGCATCTTCAAATAAATAGAGATTTTCAGCAATCTGGTTGCTATCTTCCGCATCCTCTTCGTCATCATAAATGGATGCTACTTGTTCATAATCCTCAGGTACAATAAAATCCTTTTCGTCCAGTTGGCTATCGGTGATGTTCTGCGCAATCATATTCATGCCAAGCGGTGTTGTTAGCTGCAGCACAGCCCCAGGTATTTTTTTGAACAGATCAAAGCCCTCCCAATAGGCGACTGGCAGTTTATCGCTATACCAAATCGATAGGGTACTGTTTTCCGCGTTATCTTCCGAAATAGGAATTTCTACCTTCGCTAGTTTGCAGGGATAACCAGCGATCATTTTCGTCTGGTTTGGGACGAGTTTGATCGCATGTGAGCTAAGCTCATTTTCTTTCACGACATATTTTGCCAGTCCTGGGTATAATATAACCGATTGCTCTTCATTTTTTTTAACGAGAAAGATGGACTCTTCGCCGTCTCCGGAAGCCGATACAACTTTTATTTTATCATTGTTAACATAAGCTTCGTAGACAGAAACTGGAGCTGCTTGCGCTTCTTCGCTGGGATCGACGGAATAGGTAATGGCATAGTTGATCTTGAATGCTTTATTGATTTGTGCAAACGACATGCTGCTGGCCGCCAAGATAGCTACGAACGATAGGGATATTTTTTTCATCTTCTTAAACTTTGAAAGACAAATATCCTGATTCAATGTAAGGTGTTATATCCCTGAAATCCGTTATTTAATGATAAATCGAAATCGAGCCGATCTCATGCAACGATCTTCAGGCCCTTATCAAACCCCTGTCTGAGATTTAATCGATGGCCAACTGATATTTAAGCAATAGTCCAGACAGCTGTTCCCGACCAAATTTACTTTTTTTCATGCGATTGGCCTCGGGATCGAGCTGGATGTTGATGGAGGACCGAAAATCACAGCCTTCGAGATTGCTTTGTATAAAACGGGCATTTAACAAATTCGCTTTTCTAAACACCGCCTGTTGCAGATTAGCTCGTTCAAAATCCACATGTTGCAACGAACAGTGATCAAACTGAAATTTCTTTATATTTCGTTCAAAAAAAGAGGAGTAATCCAATACCGAGTTGCTGAAATTAACATGAAAGGAAAATGAATTACATTCATTAAAGTGTATACCTAGCATTTTGCAGTCATTAAAGACAACATGATCTAGTTGTGTGCCCTTCAGACTGACATTGGAAAGATTACACGATTTAAATTCACAATTTGTGAAAATGAGGTCTAACAGTTCCGCGCTCTGAAAATCACATTGCTCAAAAGTACATTTGTAAAATTCCTGAACTTGCTTCAGTTCAGGTGTCCATGTTTGTTTAGTGATTGTTTGTTCGATAAGTTCTTCCATTCTGTATGCTATTGGCATTGATCTTAGCGAAAATAAACAATTCTCCCGGATGATTTTACTTTAAAATGAAGTCAATGCGCTACATCCGCTTGTATGCAAAATACCTGATTTCAGGGATAAAAAGGGTAATTTTTTACAACTATATTTGGCATAGCCATAAAACATAATTCTGGGGGCAAGACTGAAGTATTGTAGAACTCTGGTAGGTTTTAATATAGTTGTTAAAGGGCACCCTATAGAGTGCCCTTTACTTTTTTAGCTATTTCAATTCTTCAATTTGCCGAATGTTAGTTGTTTTTTAAATATTGCCGTAGCACATATTGCAGAATACCGTCATTTTTAAAATACTCGATTTCAATGGCAGAATCGAGTCTTGCTTTCACTTGAAATGTGGTTGTTTTTCCATTGTCATGCACCGCCTTTACCGAGAGGAGTTTATGGGGTGTTAAATCGTTCGCAAGTCCCGTGATGTTATAGACTTCTGTTCCATTTAGTCCTAATTTCTCTGCATTTTCGTCATTGATAAACACAAGTGGTGCTACCCCCATACCGACAAGATTACTTCGGTGAATACGCTCAAAACTTTCAGCAATAACCGCACGTACGCCGAGCAGAAATGTTCCCTTTGCAGCCCAATCTCTTGAAGAGCCCGAACCATACTCTTTTCCAGCCAGCACAATGAGTGCAGTGTTGTTTTTTCGATATTCCATTGCGGTTTCATATACCGTCTTCACCTCATTGCTTGGGAAATAACGGCTAAATCCACCTTCACGATCAGTAATTTTGTTTTTAATACGCACATTGGCAAATGTTCCACGCATCATAACTTCGTGGTTCCCACGTCTAGATCCATACGAATTAAAATCTTCTTTACTTACCTGATGTGCGCTGAGGTATTGCCCAGCCGCAGTTTCTTCTTTGAATGACCCTGCAGGTGAGATATGATCCGTTGTAACCGAATCACCAAGATAAAGTAACACCCTTGCATTTTGGATGTCTTGTATCGGATTTGGTACAGCCTGTAAATTTTCAAAAAAAGGTGATTCTTTAATGTAGGTAGACGTGTTGTCCCACTGGTAATTTTGATCCAGATTCACTTCAAGTTCTTGCCAGTCTGTTGAACCATCGAAGATGACATCATAAACTTCTTGAAAATCCGATTGTTTGACGCAGGCATTGACGGTTTCCATAATATCCTCGCGGCTCGGCCAAATATCTTTCAGATATACGGGCTCACCATTCGGGTCGTAGTCGAGCGGCTCCTCCAAGAGATTAATATCAACTCTTCCGACTAACGCATAGGCAACAACAAGCATCGGCGACATTAAAAAGTTCATTTTTACCTGAGGATGCACACGCGCCTCAAAATTTCGGTTACCAGACAATACCGATGCGACAATGAGTTCACCTTTTTCCACTGCCTCTGCTATTTGTGGTGGAAGAGGACCCGAGTTTCCAATACAGGAGGTACAACCGTAACCCACCGTGTGAAAACGCAGGGCATCGAGATCAGCACTAAGTCCTGATCTTTCAAGGTATTGTGTAACGACTTTTGAACCAGGGGCTAAGGAGGTCTTTACCCAGGATTTGGTCCGCAGTCCACACTCGATAGCGTTACGGGCCAATAATCCTGCGCCGATCATCACAGTAGGGTTCGAGGTATTGGTACAGCTTGTTATGGCGGCAATGGCAATACTGCCATCACTGACAATATATTCTTTATGATTGTGCTTGATGCGCACAGCATGAATAGACTCTTGGATAACTTCATGCGGTGAATCATGTTCAATAGGTACCTTACCAAAGGTAAACTCCGTACCAGACCCGCCGTCGGCAAGCCAAGCAGATTCCGATCGCTGTAGAACAGGGATATACTGTCGATGGTGTTCGCTATCCAAGAGATGTGAAAATGTAGTTTTTAGATCTTTCACAAGAATTTTATCCTGAGGTCGCTTAGGGCCGGATACAGTTGGCTCCAGACTTGATAAATTGAATTCAACAACCGACGAATATTGAATTTCTTCCTTGCCTGTCCGCCAGAGTAAATTGCTTTTACAATAATCTTCAACAATTTTAATCTGTTCGGCACTTCGATTGGTGCTATGCATGTACTCAAGGGTTCGGTCATCGATCGGAAAATAGGTAACCGTACAGCCAAATTCTGGTGACATATTGGATATTGTCGCACGATCTGTCACCGAAAGGCTGTCCAATCCATCGCCAAATACTTCAACAAATTTGCCCACAACACCTGTATCACGAAGTATTTTTGTGATGGAAAGAACCATGTCCGTCGCGGTGCATGTCGCTGGTATTTTGCCCGTAAGTTTAAGGCCGATAACCTCGGGGCAGGTGAAAAAGATGGGTTGTCCAAGCATGGCTGCCTCGGCCTCAATACCACCAACTCCCCAACCTAATACACCAATACCATTGACCATTGGTGTATGCGAATCAGTCCCTACTAATGTGTCAGGAAAAAGCCAATTGTCACGTTCAATGACTCCTTTGGCAAGATATTCCAAGTTGACCTGATGGCAGATACCCATACCTGGGGGAACAACGGTAAAATTTTTTAATCCTTTCTGTGCCCATTTAAGGAGTTCATAACGCTCACGGTTGCGTTCATATTCCAACTCGACATTCTTGTCATACGAGTACTGTGTACCAAAGTAGTCGACCTGAACGGAATGATCAATGACCAGATCCACCGGGATAGCAGGATTTATTTTTTGTCCATCCTTGCCATGACGGATAAATTCGGCACGTAGTGATGCCATATCGACTACAGCAGGTACTCCGGTGAAATCCTGCATTAAAATTCTGGCCGGTTTGAAGGGGATATCTTTGTCAACAGGTTGTGGAGTCCAATGAATCAGGGTATTGACATGCTCGTCTGTGATACTGAATCCATCATGGTTTCGCAATACATTTTCCAGTAGTATCCGGATGCTGAACGGTAGGTGCATAACATTACCTTGAGGGAGATCTTTAATAGAACTATACTGGTAAACTTTTCCGTTAATTTCAATTTCTTGTATTGATTTCTCTTTGCTCATATTCATTTACTTATTTTCATACTATATAATATACATATCCCTAAATTTGTTTGTAATATCTTTTACACTTATCTTTTCGCTTTTGTATTCTAACACCGAATTTTAAACCTCCATTGCCGCTGAAAAATCCGTTAAAAAAACGCGTGAAAAAATTCGATTAATTTTCTGCTGTAAAAGCAATCAAATTAGGATACAAACGTTATCGTAATGTTTAAGCTTAGTTAAAGTGTTATATGACAAAAAAAGTAAATTATAGTCTCCTTTTATTGGTTAGTTTGTTGTTTTACAATCCATTTTTGGTTAAAGCAAGCAAGCATTGTGTGGTCGAGGAGGAGAATAAGAGCAGAACCGAAGGATACAATCTTAGTTTTAGGGACAGTAAAAACAATATATTGAGCCTAAACCAGCTCAAAGGAAAAGTTGTGGTTATTAATTTATGGGCGACATGGTGTCCACCATGTCTTGCTGAGATGCCTTCCTTGGATCAACTCTATAAGGACTTTAAGGGCAACGATGCTATTGTTATTTTGGCTGTCGATATCGATGGAAATCTTAGCGCTTCGCGGAAGTTTATGGCGAAAAGAAAATATAGTCTACCGGTCTATCAATTAAATTCGGCTTTACCCAAAGAATTGAGTACCACAAGCATACCAACAACGATTATTTTGGATAAGGCTGGTAAGCTGGTCATTAAACACGTAGGTGGAATGAACTTTGGGTCACAGAAATTCAGAAAATCCCTATTGGATTTAAGCAAGGAATAGCTTTTGGTCTTGGAGACTATAACAATATAATGGAAGATAATTTATGTTTCATTTAGCATTTATGGCATTTTCTTGCTAATTTTGCATGCTAATTGTATAAGGAGAAATTATCTATGCCGGTCAAACTTCCTAATAACCTTCCTGCCATTGAGCTGTTGAAAAAGGAGAATATATTTGTCATGAGTGATTTAAGAGCAAATGAGCAGGATATCAGACCGCTTCGTGTTTTGGTACTGAACTTAATGCCGCTTAAAATTACGACAGAGACAGATTTTATTCGTTTGCTGTCAAATAATCCTTTGCAGGTGGAAATGGAATTTTTGCGACTTGAAACGCATGTTTCAAAGAATACCCCCGAAGAGCATTTGGAAATGTTTTACAAGAGCTTGACCGAGGTTAAGGAGAATTTCTACGACGGAATGATTATTACGGGGGCTCCAGTTGAAATGGTTGCTTTTGAGGAAGTGACCTACTGGGATGAAATTCAGACCATCTTTGACTGGGCAAGGACCCATGTAACATCAAGTTTGTATATCTGTTGGGCGTCTCAAGCTGCATTGTATCATTTCTATGGTGTAGAGAAGAAGCCATTAACGGAAAAACTTTTTGGTGTATTTAAGCACATTGCGTTAAACAAAAGACATCCTTTATTCCGTGGATTTGACGATGAGTTCTTTATACCGCACAGCCGCCATACAACAATTGAGAAGGATGATCTCCTGGTAAAAGAGGGTTTAGAAATTCTTTCAGAATCGCCAGAAGCCGGTATTGCTATCGTTTCTTCACGCGGGGGACGCGAGTTTTATTTGACGGGACATTCAGAATATGCTCCTTTTACACTGGATGAAGAGTATAAAAGAGACTTAGAAAAAGGGCAGGAGATTGCTATGCCGGCAAATTATTATGTTGACGACAACCCCGAAAATCGCCCTCTGGTGCGCTGGACAAGTCATGCGAATCTTCTTTTCAATAATTGGTTGAATTACTTTGTGTATCAAGAAACTCCTTTTGATCTAAAAGACGTGGTTTATTTAGGCGAAATCAAACAAGGATAATTTAATTCCTTCAAACAAAAACAGCTAAAAGAGTATTCTATTCATATGAAGTGATTAAATATGAAAAAGACTGCTTTAATAGTTTGTCCTGTTTTTTCAGTTTTTTTATTGAAAGCACAGGTTACCCTGGAAGAGAATCAAAAGCTTAAAGAAGCGAATGGGACGTTATGGTATGCTAATCCGTGGATTTGGATTGCCGGTGTCGCACTGTTTCTACTGATTTTTATCCTTGTACTACGTAAATCAACACGCAATAAAACCAAGACTTAATTATCCCCATTAATTTTAGTTGCGATTAGAATCCCAATTGTTGCATTAACAATAGAAGAACTTTGCTTAAGTTTGTGTATAGCGATAGACAAACTAAATTTTTATATGAAGAAAAATCTACTTTTAGCAGCTTTGTTAACCTGCGGCTCATTGGCGGGCCAAGCGCAAAACAACGCAATCAATGTGAGTTACATGGACAAGAGTGTTCGTCCTCAAGATGACTTTTATAATTTTGTGAATGGACACTGGATGAAAACAGTCAAAATACCCTCTGATAAAGCACGTTGGGGTTCTTTCGACGAATTGCGTGAAAACACCGATATTGCTACGTTGAAGGTCTTGCAAGAATCGCTAACTGGACAATTCCAAAAGGGTACAGACAATCAGAAGATAGGTGATTTGTATAAATCATTTGTGGATATGAAAACACGTAATAAACTTGGTTTAGAACCTGTTAAACCTTATCTTGCTAAAATTGCAGCAATTAAAAATTTTGATGATTTATACAACTATCTTGTTGAGGTAGCACCGATTGGTGGAAATCCTTTTTTTAGTGGTTATGTATATGCGCATCTTAAAAATTCCGATGTTAATACAGTATACCTCGGCGGAGGAAGTCTGGGGCTTGGACGTTCTTATTATCAAGTAAAAGATAAGAAGAACGAAGAAACGTTAACGGATTATTCAAATTATATTTCTGCACTTTATGCTAAATCAGTCCAAATTACGAAGGATTTAAAAGGTCCAAAAATTGTCGCCTTTGAAAAGCAGCTGGCGGCAAACCTTAAAACCGTTGAGCAATCACGCGATGCAAATGGGCGATATAATCCGATCGCTGTAGCCGATCTAAAAAAGATTGTGAAAAACGTCGATATTGCAAAGTACCTAAAGGATGTCGGTTTTAAGGCTGATACTGTTATTGTACCGGAAATAAAGTATTACGAAAATTTGGATCGGGTTTTCAACCCTGAAAATCTACCGGTGATCAAAGAGCTATTGACATTTCATATTTTAAATAATGCTGCGTCATATACTACACAGGAGTTAAATGATCTGTATTTTGATTTCTGGGGTCGTAAGTTAAAAGGACAAAAGGAGCAGCGTGCTTTGGATAAGCGCGGTGTGGAATTTGTCAATTCGATCGCAGGTGAGTTATTAGGGAAATTGTATGTGAAAGAAAACTTCCCTCCAAAGGCCAAAGCTGAAGCGGAAGAGCTTGTAAGCTATCTCGTTAAATCTTTCGGGCAGCATATCAAGGGATTGACTTGGATGTCGGATGAAACGAAAGTAAAGGCATTGGACAAACTGACTAAGTTTAAAGTTAAAATTGGTTACCCGGATAAATGGAAAGATTTTAGCAAACTTGATGTTGGGACATCGTTGTATGAAAATGTATTAGCTTCGAGTAAATGGGCATTTTACCAGAATTTGGCGAAACAAGATAAGCCAGTGGACAAATCTGAATGGGGGATGACTCCACAGACTGTGAACGCTTACTATAGTCCACTGTTTAATGAGATTGTCTTTCCAGCAGCGATTCTTCAGCCGCCATTCTATGATTATAAAGCTGATGCTGCAGTTAATTTCGGCGGTATTGGTGCGGTAATTGGTCACGAACTTTCGCACGGATTTGACGACCAGGGTGCGAAATACGATGGGAATGGAAACCTGAACAATTGGTGGAGCGACAGTGATAAGGCGAAATTTGAAGCAGCGGCTGATGCTTTGGTACGTCAGTTTGAGTCCTACGAACCTGTACCAGGTGTTTTTGTGAACGGTCGCTTTACATTAGGGGAGAATATTGGGGATTTAGGTGGCTCATCAGTGGCTTTTGATGCATTGCAACTCTATCTGAACGATAAGGGAAATCCTGGTTTAATAGATGGTTTTACACAGGACCAGCGCTTTTTCCTTTCCTGGGCAACGATTTGGAGAACGAAAACTACCGATGAGTTTGTGGTCAATCAAGTAAAAACTGATCCACATTCTCCAGCACAGTACCGTGCTTTTGCCCCAATCATTAACCTAGATGCTTTCCATAAGGCTTGGGATACAAAGAACGGCGACAAAATGTTTGTTCCGGTCGATAAACGTATCAAAATTTGGTAGGTTTCAGGCATGTTTAATGAAAAACGGGTGTATCTCACATGAGCATACACCCGTTTTTCATTTCTCAAGTGTAGGTTACTTCATCCATCTCAGAACCAAGTAGAATCCGATCGCCGTAGCAGATAAGGTTAATGCGGTTGCCCACCATAAGGTTGTAAAACCGAAGGAATCGACAATGCTAGTCCCTAAAAGCGGCGAAAATATATTTGCAGCTGAAAATGCCAACGAATTGAACCCCATGTATGCTCCTTGTGTTTTAGGTGTCGAACGGTTAACAGAAACCGTTGCCATAAAGGGTAGTGTCAGCATCTCGCCAAGGCCGAAGATAAAGAATGTGAAATATAACCACCCGAGTCCACCTGAAAAATTTAACATGGCATAAGAGCTGGCACATAAAAATGTTCCAAAGACGAGCGTGCTTATAAGCGAGAATCTTTTTTCAGCTATATGGACAATGAACATCTCCAGTAATACGATAACGAATCCACTCCAGCCGAGTAGAAATCCGATTTGGTGATCATTCAAATGGTGAACTTCTCGGTAGAAAATAGGTAACGTTGTGATCAACTGAAAGAAACAGAATGAGAAAATGCAACAAAAGATATTGAATAAGACAAAAGGCAGGTCGGTATAGGGATTTCGTGTCTTTTGAGGTAATTCGTTTTCAGCAGTAATCTCTTTTTTAGATTTAATATCGCTTCTTTTTTCTCGTTTATGAAAAAAGACAAAGAAAATCACTGCAGCGCAAAGGACGGCAAAAGAATTTCCATAAAAGATCCAATTGAATGAGATGGTGGCCAAAAATCCAGCCACCGCCGGGCCGATTGAAAATCCCAGATTTATGGCAAGACGATTCAATGAAAAGGCGCGCGTGATATTTTCGGGTTTAGCGTAACTTGCCACTGACACGGAGTTTGCAGGTCTGAAGGCATCAAAGATTAAGCTTAACGTAAAAATCATGATGGATAAGGACTGTACCTCTTTGAAATGTGGGATCAGTAAGAATAAAGGGGCCGCCAATACCAGACTTCCGAACTGAACCTTGAAGCTGCCAATCCGGTCAGTCAGCCAGCCACCAATATAGGAACCACAAACGGAGCCGAATCCATAACTCATCAATACCACACCGACCTGTTTAATGTCAAAATGTAGAATCTGGGTCATGTAGAGGCCAAGAAAGGGAATCACCATACTTCCCATTCTATTAATGAGCATCACTATGGCAAGTAGCCATGCGGCTTGAGACAGTCCCTTAAAGGAGTCGAGGTAAATCGATAAAATTCTTTTCATTGAATGACGAATCAGCGTGTATAGACCGTATAAGTTTTTACTTCATACGTCTTCTTATAGTATTGGTAAAAAAAATGCCAAATTGATTAGTCAACTTGGCATTTGTTAAAATTAGATTATATTATGCCAACATGGACTCCGGAATTGTCGGATTGACCTGATAGGTACTTGCGACCATTTGTTTCTTCTCAGACCCTGGTTCCATAATAAAGTCAATACGTCCTAGATTAATTCCAGCAAAACCGACTTGATTCACAACGGTCTTTGTTCCTTTTAAATTTGTAACCAGTGTTGGTTCATTTAAGAAGGTGTGCGTATGTCCTCCGATAATGAGATCAATGTCTGAGGTTTTGGCGGCAAGGATCAGATCCGACACCTTGTCGTTTTCATATTGATAGCCCAAATGCGATAAACAGATGACCAAATCACATTTGTGTTTTTCTTTCAATGTGCGGACCACCTTGTTGGAAACTTCAATAGGATCCAAATATTTCATTCCCCTGAAGTTATTGGGGTCAACCAATCCCTCAATATCTACCCCTAGTCCAAACACGCCTATTTTTATTCCACCTTTATAGAATATGGTATAATCTTGGGTTCTGCCCTCCAATACGGTTCCTTTGAAGTCGTAATTTGCCGTTAAGAACGGAAATTTAGCGTGATCCAGGTACTTTACAAGACCGTCAAGACCATTGTCAAATTCATGATTTCCAAATGTCCCGGCATCATAACCTAACTTTGTCATGAGGTCAAGTTCAAGTTTTCCTCCAAAAAGATTAAAATAGGGGGTACCTTGAAACATATCGCCTGCATCGAGTAATAGAAGATGTTCTTCTTCTTTGCGGATTTTATTGATCAGTGTACTTCGGCGCGCAACACCAGCCAATCCCTGATATTTCCCGCCGTCCATTGGAAACGGTTCAATACGGCTATGAACATCGTTGGTATGTAAAATTGTAAGTTTTACCTTTTTGCTCTTCGCGTCGACTTGAAAAGGAAGTGATCCCAAAGCAACTGCAGCAGAAAATCCACCAACTTGCTTGATAAAAGATCTTCGGTTAATTGATTTTAATTCTTCCATCTAATTCTGCATTTACTTTTTTGCCTTCTTTTGTTAATTCGCTCACATATTCAATCAAACCTTCACGCATGCGTTGCGGATAATTAGCCCGGGATACAGGTTGTGTCAACAGGCTGAGGTTGTCACCACCATTGGCAAGATAATCATAGGTCACTAATTTATATAACTTATTGTCTTCAATAGCTTGACCTTTGATCTTTATGTCCTGAGCTTTGTTGCCCGTAATTGTCAACGTCATTCCGGCTATAGGTTGTCCATGTGTTGTAGCAATATAGTCAGCCAGCTGACGAATCTGACTACCTTTGAGCTCGAGTATCGTCAATGTGTTCTCAAAGGGCATAACCTCAAAAATATGTCCTACTGTAATATCGCCTGCTTTAAGATCATTTCGGATACCACCTTTTGTTGCGAACGCCAAATCCGCGGGGTTATGGGCATTGTGTTCACTCATCCACAACAAGGCTTCACAAAAAAAATTGCCCATTAATGTTTCCGCTGTTTTCTCTTTTGTCAATGCCTTGTCCGCATTTCCAATCACACGATTCATCTCCGCTTCCATTTTGTGTTTGAAGGGTTCGTAGATTGACACGACTGCAGGATCAGCTTGCATATCGCTATTGATATGATATTGTTGGAAATCTTTTTGCGTTGGATGGAGTTGTTTTGTACAACCTGTAATCATCAAAAGCGAAGCGACACCAAGGCTACCAATAAAGGCAATTTGCTTCGAAATATTCATTCTTTTTAATTTAACCAAATAGTACGCAAAGTTAGCCAATTATATATGAACAAATCTTATCCAATGTTAGCTAATTTTTAAAAACAACAAAAGCTTAACATTGTTACACGTTAAGCTTTGCACATATAATTAGAAAAATAACAACCTAATGAACTAATTCCGTCTCAGGAATATGTTTGTTGTCCGTTTGGGGATCCGCTGCTATCAAACGCTCTAAACTATTCTCCTGCTGAAGGATCTTTTTCCTTTTGCTGCGCGAGGACAGCTTGGTACGATATGCTTTCCAGTTCATTAATAGGACCGAGAATAGAATAACCGCTAGTCCAACAATTTGCAATGAGGTCACCACATGCGAAGTGAAAAAATGACTTAATATAAGTGCAATAATTGGGTTCACATAAGCATAGGTACTTACTTCCATTGCTGGACGTACCTGCAATAACCAAATATACGAGCTAAAAGCAAGGATGGAACCAAATGTGATTAAATACCCCAAGTTAAACCAGTCAATAGGTGCTACACTGCTCAGTGTAAATGATGCATATTCACCGGTAAATAGCGCCGTGATATTAAAGAGAACACCTGCGGTAACCATTTGCCAAGCAGTCTTCACCATAACATGCAGGTCCTCTTTTTCTTCTTTTTCGGATTTTTTAAAATACTTGGAAATCAATGAACCTACAGTCCAAGCGATAGAACCCAATACCAAAATAGATAGGGCAATTACCTTAAGGGTACCGTCTGTATGATCATTTGTCGCCATGATCTGTTCAGCGAAAAGCATCACAACACCACAGAAACCTAATGCTACACCAGCAACCGTGCTAATGCTGCTAAAGTTTTCTTTCCACTTGGGTTTATCCAATAAAATAAACCAGATTGCAGCGGCTGCGGCAATAATAGCGGCAACACCACCAGACACATATTGCTCGGCCCAGATAACCCCGGCCATATCGACAAAGAGCAATAAAAAACCTACGATTGCGGCCTCTTGAATAGAACGCTTGTTAAATAATTTATACCTTTTTATAGCACAATATGTCATTAGAATTGCACTGGCTGCAACAAATCGAAACGAACCCAAAATAAATGGGGGGAAACTATGCAACGCTTTTTCTATAAAGAAAAAGGTCGAGCCCCATACCACATAAATAATGAAATAAGCAACTACAACCATTAATGGGCTAGCAGCCTTTTTTTGTCCTTGCAACATGATTAAACCTCCTTTCTATTACTCAGGTATGACAACCTGCTGATCTTCCTTGACAGTCTGAAGTACAATTGTTGTACGCGTTGAAATAATACCTTCCACTTTACTTAAGGTATTTCGCATAAGATCCACTAAACCTGTAGAATCCGCAGTTCTTACTTTAATAAGGTAACCATCGTCACCTGCAATGTCGTGTACCTCTTGAACTTCAGGGATTTCCGCAAGTGCCAACCCTACACCCTGTTCGCCAATAATATCATTGGCTTTGATAAAAATAAACGATAAAAGTTTCTGATCGACCGCGGCAGGATTGATCTTGGCACTATACTTTAAAATCACATCTTTTTGCTCGAGCTTCTTTACGCGCTCGAGGATCGCCGATGGTGCCATGCCTAATTCTCTTGCGATGTCAGCATTGTTGATCCGTCCATTGTCCTGCATTAAGCGCAAGATTTTATAGTCGACCTGGTCTAAATTATATTCTACTTTTGTCATTTCGACTGCAAAGATAGGTAAAAAAGTATAAAATTCAAAATTGTATATAAAATTCTGAATATAATTCTGAGTGATCGGAAATTTGAGTGAATTTTATTCTTATTTATCAGAAAGAAATCTTGACCATTTGGGCTATGGTACTGAAGGTAAGTATATTGCCCTTTAGACAGGTAGGCGTATAACTCAACAATTGTACCTTTTTCTTAATTTCAGAATAATATTACTCGTTGACAGGATGACGCCCAATCCAATCAGACAACCTAAACAGACACAGCCAAAGCGATCCAAAGCGGCGAAGTAAGAGCGACTTTGCTGTTCATGAAGGTAGACGATAATTAGCGCAACCATAGAAGTCCGTGCTACAGCCATAATATTGAGTAGCTTGCATGTAATCAATGATGCAACAATACCGATAATCATGGCATAGAGTTGCGAAATGGGAACGAAATATAGACTGAGACCAATTGCTGATCCTATAAAGTTGGATTTAGCCCGGTCGATGGCTATTTTTTTCGACTCATTCTCTTGCGGTGAAATGACCAATATAATGGAGATTAGTGTCCAGGAAACCGAATATTGGGGAAAAGATACGAAAAGGGGATAACCTATAAGGAAGCCAATCAATACCCGGATGGTGTATATAATAAAATCAGAATGCAGCGTATAGCGAAGGAATAGATTACGCATATAGGATATGAATCGTTAATTTAAATGATGTAGCGCCACAAAAATACGTGCATTGTCGGAAGGAACGAAATAAAATTGACTTTTATGGTAATTTGTTTGATTTTGCGTTTTTATGCGTTTTTTGTTTTTGATTTGGGTATTTCTTGCAATCTTCTCTTTTTCCGATGCATAAATTTGACTAAATTTGTTTCATACATAAATGCAGATTAAGTGAAAGATCAAAATCAATTAGCCTTATTAGCGTCTCAACTCAAAGGGGAGCTCTATTATACTCATGAAACGAAGGACCAAACGATGTTGCTTGCCTATTCGACAGATGCATCTGTTTATCAAGAAAAACCCTTGGCCGTAGCCTTACCCGTCGATCATGATGATATCAAAAAAATAATTGATTTTGCGCGGCACAACGGTGTCACAATCATACCACGTACCGCCGGCACTTCTTTAGCTGGTCAGGTAGTAGGCAATGGCATTATCATGGATATTTCTCGTCATTTTAACCATATACTTGAACTTAATGTCGACGAGCAGTGGGTTCGGGTACAACCTGGTGTGATCCGTGACGACTTGAATAATTATCTTAAACCGTTCGGACTGATGTTTGGCCCTGAAACTTCGACTGCAAGCCGTGCTATGGTAGGTGGAATGATTGGCAATAACTCTTCGGGTCTGCATTCGATTGTTTGGGGCGATACACGACACAATTTGATTTCGGCCAATGTACTTTTGGACGACTGTTCTGAAGTGACCTTTGAAGCAGTTGATGAAGCAGCCTATTTTAAGAAATTATTATTAGCTGGTCGTGAGGGGGATATCTACCGTAATATGAATGCATTATTGACAGACCCCGAGCATTTAAGCGCCATTGAAGCGGGCTATCCAAAACGATCTATCACGCGCAGAAATACCGGTTATGCTTTGGATATCCTTGCCGATCGCTCGACACCTTTCAATATGTGTAATTTGTTGGCAGGGTCCGAAGGAACGCTGGCTATTGTTACAGAAGCGAAACTCAAACTGATGCCCTTACCACCGCAGGAACTAGGCTTACTTTGTGTTCATTTTGCGGATATGGTGGAGTGTATGCACGGTAATGTGGTAGCCTTAGCGCACAAGCCGGAAGCATCCGAATTGGTAGATAAATACATCATGGATTTTACGGTTGGGCATCCAACTTATAAGTATAATCGTTTTTTTATTGAGGGTGATCCCCAGGCTTTATTAATTGTTGAGTTTAGGGGGCAGACAGCCGCTGAAACAGAGGCAAAAGCGATGGCTCTGAAAGCGGACCTTGTAGCCCGCGGGCTTGGTTATGCTTATCCCTACATTACGGGTATTGAACAGACCAATTTGGTTTGGGATGTACGCAAGGCAGGACTGGGGCTAATTCGCAATTTACCCGGAGATAGTCAACCTGTAAATTTGATTGAAGATTGTGCGGTGTCGCCTGAAGATTTACCTGCTTACGTGCGTGATATCCAAAAACTTTTGGTGGAAGAGGGGGTGCATGCATCCTATTATGCGCACGCGGGAGCCGGGGAACTACATATTGAGCCCTTTGTGAATTTGAAAACAGCAGCAGGGAAGCGTACATTTCGTTCAATCCTCGAAAAAACCAGCGACCTTGTATTAAAATATAACGGTTCGCTGAGTGGTGAGCACGGTGATGGTCGTCTGCGCGGCGAATTTATCGGCAAAGTGCTTGGTGAAAAAGTCTACAAATTGCTTGAAGATGTAAAATATATCTTTGATCCACAGGGCGTTTTTAATGCAAATAAAATTGTCAACACGCCGCCAATGGATGCTCATTTACGTTATGACAACGATAGCAACCGAACGGAAATAAAGACCTATTTCGATTTTTCTAAAGATGAGTCTATTCTTCGGTTGGCGGAGAAGTGTTCTGGTTCGGGAGATTGCCGAAAGACTGAAATTACCGGTGGAACAATGTGCCCTTCATTCATGGCTACGCGCGATGAAAAAGATACGACACGGGCGCGGGCAAATATGTTGCGTCAGTTTTTAACGAATTCCACAAAGAAAAATCGTTTCGATCATGAGGAGATCAAGGAAGTTATGGACCTTTGCTTAAGCTGCAAAGGCTGTAAAACGGAGTGTCCTTCCAGTGTGGATGTAGCCAAAATGAAAGCAGAATTTTTACAGCACTATTATGATGAGCATGGCGCAGGGTTTAGAACAAAATTAATCGCTAATTTCACCCAGTCACAGAAATTCGGATCGTGGGTTGCGCCCATTTACAATTTTGTGGTCAAAAATGATTTCTTGTCAGGAGTAGTCAAAAAAACAGTAGGATTTGCGCCAAAGCGTTCCTTACCTACAGTCAATGGAACGACTTTAACCCAATGGGTAAAGAAACAAGCAGTGGTAAGTGATAGTAAGCGTCGGGTTTATCTTTTTTCGGATGAGTTTACCGAATATAATGATGCCGAGATCGGCATTACCGCATATAAGTTACTGACTGCCTTGGGGTATGAAGTAGTCATTCCAAAACATGTGCAAAGCGGGCGGACTTATCTTTCTAAAGGCTTTGTGAAAAAAGCAAAGGAGATTGCGAATCAAAATATCCATTTCTTAAAGGGACTAATTACGGATGATACGCCACTTTTAGGCGTTGAACCCTCAGGGATAATTACATTTCGCGATGAGTATTTAAGTTTAGTCGATGATGATTTACGTGTTGACGCACAAAAAATAGCCAAAAACGCGCTGATGATTGACGAATTTCTGTTGAATGAAATGAAAGCGGGACGTATTCATTCAGAACAGTTTACGTCGGAAACGAAAAAGGTAAAGCTTCATGGCCACTGTTATCAAAAGGCTTTTCATCTCGTTACTGTTACGGAACAGGTCCTATCATTTCCGACGAACTTTAGCGTAGAAACAATTCCTTCGGGTTGTTGTGGTATGGCAGGATCATTTGGTTATGAGGCTGAACATTATGATATCTCGATGAAAGTAGCCGAATTGGTTTTATTACCAACCATACGCGAAACAGAACCTGGTACTTTAATTGCCGCAGCGGGTACTTCTTGCAGACATCAGATTAAAGATGGTGTAGGAAGAAAATCTTATCATCCTGTGGAAATTTTATACGATGCTTTATTGAAATAAAATAAAAACATTGCTAATAGTTGTTTGTTATCAGTAATAATGGTAATATTATAAGAGCAATATTCATTAATAACTGATAACAAACAATTCAATATGTACAAGATTCAATCTATAGCATTTCTTGCGACCGCTACGGTGCTGATGGCTAGTTGCGGAAATTCCAATCAAAAGAAAACTGATGGAAGTGATACAACAACGGTGAACAAAATTGAAGGTGTAAAAATCGAACAATTTACGAATGGTTCACCGGGCGCAGAAAAGAAGAACTTTTTTCTACGTATTACAGATGAAATTAAAACGGATTCAAGCCGTATTTATATCACAAAATCTCTTTACAAACAGGATACTGTAGGAGCGAAGTTTGAGGTTGTAGATTTTATACCCGCAGGTATAATAGATGGCCAACCGAGTGATGAAGTCGGCTTTACCAAAGGTAAGATTAGAATCTCGTCGTCGGGTCAACAGTCTGACAATTTAATTAAAGCATTAGGTGATTTATTTCAAATAGCTACCACTGATTCTTTTACAAAAGATGTAATTCTTCCAAATGTGTTTTCATCCAATAAGGTGAATGCTGATTTGTCCAAAAAAACAGCGTACAGCTTTAAACTATTTTTGGACAATAAAAAAGCTGCTCCAGCGGAGCTCTTCTTTAATGTAGACACCTATAAGCATTCGATCGAGTTTTCGGAGAAAGATCCTTCGTTCCGGGCTGGATTATTGTCAGCGTTGACCGGTAAGTAGTGAAGCTGTGACTTGTGCCGCTACTTCGATGCGCCCTAAGTTATATGCTCAGATGTAGTGTATAGATTGATCATAAAATAAAAACGGCTAGAAGCTATCTAGCCGTTTTTATTTTATCTAAAAAAGAGATAGATTTGTACTAATATATTTAGTTTGAAATGAAACGATCCGGAACCGCAGATCTCCCATTACACTATGGAAAAGTACCAGCGTGGCTTTACGAACGTATGGCTTTGCTAGGTCGCTCCATTGTTGAAGTAATATTAATGGATTATGGTAAAGACGAGGTTTTGAGAAGACTGGCAGATCCCCGCTGGTTTCAAAGCTTTGGTGCTGTTCTCGGCATGGATTGGCATTCTTCAGGGATCACAACGGCTGTTATGGGGGCATTAAAACGCGCTATTAATCCCGATGCGAAATCTTTAGGACTATATATCTGTGGGGGTAAAGGCAAGCTTTCCATGCAGACCCCACAGGAACTACTTCGGCTTTCGAACGACATGGGACTAGATGGCAACAACTTGATTCGCAGCAGTAAGCTTGTTGCTAAAGTGGATAACACCGCTATTCAGGATGGTTACCAATTATATCTCCACAATTTTATCGTGACGGATAATGGCAATTGGTCGGTCGTGCAGCAAGGTTTGCATGAAAAGGATGGAACTGCCCGTCGTTACCATTGGCATTCTGAAAAGGTCAAATCGTTCGTTGAAGAACCACATGCGGGTATCAGTGGTCCTTCACAAGGTATTATCCTCAACTTGACAGCTGCAGAAGCGGCGGCCAATAGAACAGGTATTATGACGATCGTAGCGGAGGATTCAACTCAAGTGATGCAAGACTTCGCTAAACTTATTATGCCATCCCATCACGATGTCCGTGCTTCGGACGTTGACTTGAAGAGGCTAGGAGCGATGTTGTACGTGGCTCGAGAAAGTCAACCAAGCCATTTTGAAGACTTATTGCTTTTAAAAGGAGTTGGGCCCCGTACGTTACAGTCATTGGCTTTAGTCAGTGAGGTAATCCACGGTGCGCCTTCACGGTTCAATGACCCCGCTCGATTTTCCTTTGCTCATGGCGGGAAAGATGGGCATCCTTTTCCAGTTCCTTTAACCATTTACGATGAAAGTATTCAAATTTTGCAAAAAGGTATTGAAAAATCTAAACTGGGTTACGGTGAAAAATTAAAATCGATTAACAAGTTGCACCAGATTGTCTTGGATAGCGAAAAAGATTTTCAGCCACAGTTTGATATTCAACAAATTATAGCAGAAGAACGGCGAGATTCTTGGAAATATGGTGGCAGAACAGTCTTCGGAGATGCAGAACCTTTGAGAACAAATGGTCGGGGTTTGCAATTGTCACTTTTCTAGCGGAAATCTACGAATTGTAATTGTTTTGTTAAAATGTGTTAAAGATCGTTAAAATTAGTTGTACGCTAGTATATTTGCTCCGCAATGAAAGCGGTTGTTACGATATTCTTATTCTTATGCTTCTTATTTATCAGAAGCAGTAATAGCCATGCCGTGCTCATTGAATCCGACCGACCAACTGTTAGTTTTATGTATCAGCATAATCATGCTGATGTACAGCAGTATATTGACGCATCAGTTGACCACATCGATCCGCTATTTTACGGTAATATTCACAGTGATAATCCAGTTATCGAGGAATTTGATGCCGAAAATTTTCAACTGATCAAGGATTTGCAGGTGACATCCCAATTTGTTGCGCTGCTACTTTTTGCAATTGTCCTTTTTGTTTTCGTTTTTCGATTTGCAAAGAAGATACCTTTTTGCAATTTCATAGCCTATCTTTTCCCTCAAAGATACGTTCTTCAACAAAACTGGAGAATTTAAAATATACCCTTCGAAATTTCATATGCTTTGGTGGATATCCTAAGGGACGCTCCGCTCAGTCGTAATCGATTTGTACAATCTATGAACAAGTCGGAACGACCATAAACCAAAGTAGAGGTCATTTCACCAACCAAGACAACAAACAATCAAACTTATTTTTTTAATTAGACGCTTACAAATGAAAAGAGTATTTATGCTCGCTAGTTTGGCTATTACCTTATGCCAAATCGGGTGTACTTCCAAAAAGGAAGAAAAGGAAGAAAAAGAGAAATTTACAGCGACCTCTCCGGTGCAAATGGACACAACTATCCGTAAGGACTTTGTTTCCCAGATTAGGTCTTTCCGAAATATTGAGCTTCGGGCTCAGGAGAAGGGCTATCTCGAGCAGATTTTCGTAGATGAAGGACAATTTGTCCATAAAGGGCAATTACTTTTTCGGATTATGCCGAAGATGTATGAGGCCGAATACCGTAAATCTTCGGCAGAAGTTAATGTAGCAGAAATTGAAGTTCAAAATACAAAAACGCTTGCCGATAAAAATGTCGTATCGCCCAATGAACTCGCGATGGCTAAAGCAAAACTTGAGCAAGCCAAAGCTGAGGCTGCGATTGCAAAATTACATCTCTCCTTTACAGAAATCAGGGCACCTTTTGACGGAACCATTGATCGCATTCCATTGAAATTGGGAAGTTTGGTGGATGAAGGTGAATTATTGACAAGTCTGTCCGACAACAGTGAGATGCTGGTTTATTTCAATGTCTCCGAACCTGAATATTTAAGTTATCAAACTAACGTGAGTAAACGTGGAGATACTCATGTCGGCTTGTTGCTTGCCAATAATGAGTTGTTCGCTCAAAATGGTCTTGTGGAGACCATAGAAAGTGAGTTCAACAGTGAGACGGGAAATATTGCTTTTCGAGCGAAATTTCCCAACCCAAACCGTCTATTAAAACATGGCGAGAGCGGCAAGGTGGTGATGAACTTTCCGCTGAAACAGGTTTTAATTATTCCACAGAAAGCGACATACGAAATGCAGGACCGTAAATATGTGTATGTAATCGATAAGGAGGGCAAATTAAAAGCCCGTCATATCACCATTGGTAACTCCCTACCAGATCTGTATGTGGTAACGAGCGGACTTCAAAAAGATGATAAATTTTTGTTGGATGGTATTCAGAAAGCAAAAGAGGATGATAAAATCAGCTACAGCTTTGTGCAACCTAAAGACGCCATCTCAAATTTGAAGTTAAAAACAGAATAGATCCCTTACAGTTAAATTACTATGTTTAGTCGTTTTATAAATAGACCAGTACTTTCGATCGTGATATCACTGATCATTGTGTTTTTGGGTGTGCTTGCTATGGTACAGCTTCCTGTAACACAATTTCCGTCAATATCGCCACCGAAGGTGAACATCACTGCCGAGTATCCTGGAGCCAATGGTGAGTTGATGATTAAATCAGTTATCATTCCGCTAGAACGGGCGATCAATGGGGTTCCTGGAATGAAATACATGGCTTCCGATGCCGGTAATGACGGGGAAGCAAGTATTCAGGTCGTATTCAACCTAGGAACGGATCCGAATCAGGCTTCTTTAAATGTACAGAACCGCGTAGCCTCTGTGGTTAACAAGCTTCCGCCAATTGTGGTCCGCGAAGGGGTGAAGATTACACGTGAAGAATCCAATATGTTAATGTACATCAATCTCTACAGTAAAGACAAGGAGCTTGATGGAAATTTTATGTATAACTATGCGGACATGAATATTGTCTCCGAATTACGTCGGGTAGACGGTGTCGGGGTGGCAAATATTCTTGGAACACGCGAATTAGCGATGCGTATTTGGTTGAAACCTGATCGTATGACAGCCTACAAGATTTCTGCAGAAGAGGTGATGAAAGCCTTATCCGAGCAAAGTTTGGAAGCTTCACCAGGTAAAGCCGGAGAGTCGTCTGGTATGACCTCCCAGTCTTTTGAATATGTATTGAAATACCCGGGGCGTTTTACAACTACGGAAGGTTATGGCAATATCGTTTTACGTGCGGGTGAAAATGGTGAAATGTTACGTTTAAAAGATGTTGCGGAAATCAAATTCGGTTCGGCGATGTACGATATCTACTCTACGCTGAATGGAAAACCATCTGCAGCGATTGTCTTAAAACAATCCTATGGAAGTAATGCTTCTCAGGTAATTCAAGACGTTAAAAGCAAAATGAAGGAATTGAAAGCTTCCTTTCCGAAAGGGCTGGATTACGAAATTAGCTATGACGTATCAAAATTCTTGGATGCATCCATGGAAAAAGTAGTCCATACTTTATTGGAAGCATTTGTGCTTGTTGCTATTGTCGTTTTTCTATTCTTAGGAGATTGGCGTTCGACATTGATTCCAACCATTGCAGTACCGGTTTCCTTGGTGGGATCGTTTTTGTTCATGCAGTTTTTTGGAATTACCATCAACTTGATCACATTGTTTGCACTGGTGCTTGCCATAGGTGTGGTTGTGGACGATGCGATTGTGGTTATTGAGGCTGTCCATGCTAAAATGGAAGAGCTTCATATTTCGGCCTATAAGGCGACCAAAAAAGCGATGCACGAAATCAGTGGTGCCATTGTTGCGATCACATTCCTTATGGCGGCGGTTTTTATTCCGGTTGCCTTTATGTCTGGCCCCGTAGGGATATTCTATAGGCAGTTTTCCATTACCATGGCTACTTCCATCATCTTATCGGGTGTTGTGGCATTGACACTCACTCCGGCTTTATGTGCGATTATGCTGAAGAATAACCATGGAAAGGCAAGAAAGAAATCCATTATCGATAAATTCCTGGATTCTTTCAACAGATTGTTTGATAAGATGTCCAACAAATATGTTTACTTGTTGAAGGGCATAGTGGATAAGCGCGTTTTTACATTTTTAGTATTAATTGGTTTTTGTATTGGCGCATATTTTTTGAATAATGCTGTTCCTGCAGGTTTTATCCCCAATGAAGATCAGGGGATGATTTATGCTATTATTCAAACGCCGCCAGGATCGACATTGGAACGGACCAATCTAGCGGCCCAGACATTGCAAAAAGAAGCTGAAGACATTGATGGTGTACAATCGGTATCTTCATTGGCTGGTTATGAAATCCTGACTGAAGGAACCGGGGCAAATACAGGTACTTGTTTGATCAACTTGAAAAGCTGGGAAGAACGTAAAGAATCCTCGCAGGAGATCATAGAGCAACTGGAGGCCGCTGCCAAAAATATCCCAGGAGCGTCTATCGAGTTTTTCCAACCGCCGGCCGTACCGGGCTATGGTGCTGCGGGTGGATTTGAGCTTCGTCTTCTGGACAAAGCAGGTTCTGGCGACTACAAGAAAATGGAAACGGTAAGTAAGGATTTTGTGCGTGAATTGAACAAAAGGCCTGAATTATCGTCTGTATTTACCTTCTATAGTGCAAGTTTTCCGCAGTATATGTTGCATATCGATAATGATCTCGCGCAACAGAAGGGTGTTACCATTGATAATGCACTGAATACGCTTTCGACTTTGGTGGGCAGTAATTACGAAACGAATTTCATTAAGTATGACCGTCAATATAAAGTTATGGTTCAGGCTTTGCCGCAATACAGGGCTTTGCCGGAAGATATCTTAAAACTATATGTGAAGAATGATAAAGACGAAATGGTACCATTTTCAGCATTTATGCATATGGAAAAGGTTTACGGTCTTTCTGAGATCACCCGGCACAATATGTATATGGCATCTGAAATTTCGGGCTCTGCCGCACCAGGTTATAGCAGTGGTGAAGCAATTCAGGTGATTAATGAAGTCGCTGCCAAAACCTTACCACGAGGCTATGGCATTGATTGGGCTGGTATTTCCAAAGATCAGGTAGGTCGTGGAAATCAGGCAATTTATATCTTCTTAATTTGTCTCGGTTTCGTTTACTTGATACTTTCCGCTCAATATGAGAGCTTTATTATGCCCTTTGCGGTGTTGCTTTCTTTACCAATCGGAATCTTTGGGGCATTTCTACTATTGAAGTTATTGGGATTGGAAAACAATATTTACGCGCAGGTTGCTTTGGTCATGCTTATCGGTCTACTTGGTAAAAATGCCGTGTTGATTGTTGAGTTTGCCGCTCAACGGCATTCGCAGGGATTGAGTATCATTGAGGCTGCCTTGGACGGTGCAAAAGTAAGGTTTAGACCTATTTTGATGACATCTTTTGCTTTTATCGCCGGGTTGATTCCCTTAGTTATGGCTTCTGGCCCAGGTGCAATTGGAAACCGTACGATCGGTACAGCGGCAGCGGGAGGTATGTTGTTTGGGACGGTTTTTGGTATTGTGGTAATACCGGGCTTATACTTTATCTTCGGGACTATTGCCTCCAAACGCAAGCTTATTAAACACGAAGATGAAAATCCATTAACTGAAGAACTTGATAATAATGACTAATCGCAGAAAAATACAATGGGTCATTGCATTTTCGCTTTCAGCAGCAGTGACGGGATGTAAGGTTCCCAAAGCGACACAAATACAGGAGAATAAATTCGTTCCGAAGCAGTATACAGATGTAGCTCAATCAGATACAACGAATTCAGCGTCGGTTAAGTGGCGTGAATTTTTTACGGATCCAAATTTAGTTGTATTGATCGATACAGCGTTGAAAAACAATCAGGAGCTGAATGTTACTTTGCAGGAGTTGGCGATCGCAAAGAATGATATTCTTTTACGAAAAGGAGCATTGAAACCCACTGTTGGTTTACGTGCCGGAGGTGGTGTTGAAAAAGTTGGACGATACACCAGTCAGGGGGCCGGTGATGCCAGTACAGAAATTGCCCCTGGAAAGGAAATGCCGGATCCACTAGGAGATTTGACCATTGGTGCGTATGCCAGTTGGGAAATCGACGTTTGGAAAAAACTGAAGGACTCCGAACAAGCAGCACTGAACCGTTATCTTGCTACGGTAGAAGGGAAAAATTTTGTCTTAAGTAGCCTTATTGCCGAAGTTGCCCGTTCGTATTATGAATTATTGGCATTGGACAATCAGTTGGCTATTGTCAAACAAAATATCGAGCTTCAGGACAATGCGCTTGCGGTAATCCGATTGCAGAAACAGGCTGCTCGTGTAACAGAACTGGTGGTTCAAAAGTTTGAAGCCGAAGTGTTGAAGACCAAAGGTATGGAATTTGAGACGCGGCAACAGATCAAAGAAACTGAAAACCGTATTAATTTTCTATTGGGACGTTTCCCACAAGAGATCAAACGTGACAAAAGCAATTTTGTCGATCTGATCCCGGCGAAAGTTCAGACAGGTATACCGAGCCAACTACTAAGCAATAGACCTGATATTCGTGAGGCCGAGTATGAGCTCGCTGCCGCGAAGTTGGACGTACAGATCGCGCGGAAAGAGTTTTATCCTTCTTTGGAGATTTCGGCTGCTCTGGGTTTACAGGCATTCAAGCCTTCTTATCTATTTAAGATGCCTGAATCAGTTTTGTATAATCTAATAGGGGAGCTTGCAGCACCTTTGATCAACAAAAATGGGCTTAAAGCGGAATTTAATACAGCCAACGCGAAACAAATACAGGCGGTATATAATTACGAGAAGACGATTCTGAATGCTTACTTAGAAGTCTCTACACAACTTTCTAATATTGAAAACCTCGGGCGCAGCTACGATTTCAAAACAAAACAAGTTGAGGTTCTGAATAATTCCGTGTCTGTGTCAAATGATCTCTTTAAATCAGCGAGGGCAGACTATATGGAGGTTTTAATGACACAACGCGATGTACTGGATTCAAAACTTGAATTGATAGAAACAAAGAAGCAGCAGCTCAATGCTGTTGTCAATATCTATAAAGATTTGGGAGGAGGCTGGAAATAAGTTGTTTGTTTGAATGGACCCCGCTAGGCGGGGTTCTTTTTTTATAAGCCTATGTAAACTTCTTTCTTGTGAAAATAGAATAAATGCTTATTTTTAATCCTTATTTAATCTATTGTATTTGTTTTATGGAATCACAAGAGTATATTCTTACCAATGATGACGCTGAAAGGGGCGTTTTTTATAAAAAAACCTATCTTCATGTTGCGCTTTCGATTTTAGCATTTATCGTTTTGGAAACTTTGCTGATCAAATTGATCCCTTATGATTTTATCGTTTGGATGGTTAGCGGAAAATTTATTTGGTTGTTCTTATTGGGATGTTTTTGGTTGGGGTCCACACTTTCATCAAGATGGACACTTTCGCAAAGCCGTCAAACCCAATATTTAGGCCTAGCATTCTATATTGTACTGGAGGCAATCATCTTCCTGCCGATGATTTTTATGGCGGTATTTATGACCGAAGGAATTAGTGTCATTTATCAGGCAAGTATAATGACTTTGGCCTTGTTTACTGGCCTTACTGTCGTTGCATTTGTATCCAATAAAGATTTTTCATTTCTCAGAAATATCCTGGTGATCGGAGGCTTCTTATCTTTGGGGGCAATTGTCGCAGGAGCTATTTTTGGTTTTGAACTTGGATTATGGTTCTCGGTTGCCATGATTGCACTTGCTTCCGGAAGCATACTCTATCAAACTCAAAATCTGAAGTATAGTTACGGCAACGAACAATATGTAGGGGCAGCCTTGCAGCTGTTTTCATCAATCATGTTGTTGTTCTGGTACATTCTACGAATTTTAATGCGCAGAAGATAAATTTTGTTCCTTTTAAAAATGAGAAAAAGTGGTTAAAATAAAGTTTATTTTAACCACTTTTTTTTGCATTGTATAGTCGCTATTCTAGTCTATTTTTTAAGTTTTTCAGACCCTGATCGAAGTCTTTATTCATATTCATAAATAAGTTCATAAAGTTCCATGGATAGGGCGATTTTCCTGAAATTCCCCAGGTCACCAAAGTTTGAGTAGGCGAGATCTCTTTTAAGATGAAATAACCCTTGGCTGGTTCACCCATACCGAAATCGAGGGCCGTTTCAATTGTTTCGCCCTCGACGATTTTTGTAATGGTCTGTGAACCTTTACCAACTTTCTTACCATCCCAGCTGGATTTATAGCCGACTTGACCATCTACACCCTGTTCAGTTTTTTTCATTTGCGGGTCTGATAGTTGCCATACACCAAAGTTCTCTTGGTTCTTAAGCATTTTCACGTAGTTGAACACTTCCTGCTTTGGCTTATCGATTGTTATCTCACTTTGGGCCGAGAAGTCTTTACTGACGAAGAGTGCAGTAATTAAGGGAATAGCGATGATGATCGCTAAAACAATGAGGATTTTTTTTAGGATTTTCATAATCATGCATTCATATTGGTTTTCCTAATAAAGATAAAGGATAATCGGGATTTTTATTGGAAAAAACAGGAATATATTTAGCAATGAAAAAAGCCTCTTCCAATATTGAAAGAGGCTTTTTTGTAATCAAAGCGTAGCACTACTTTAATAGTTCTAAATGGGTGCTGATGCCAATTCTATTCCACGCATTTATAGTAATGATCGCCATAATAATCTGTGCAATCTCCTTTTCTTCAAATATTTCTTTTGCTTTTTGAAAAGTGCTTTCTGTCAAACCCTTTTGATGTATCAATGTGATCTCCTCTGTCATCTCCAACAAAATCTGTTCTTCCTTAGTGAATAGATCCGTTTCTCGCCATGCATTTAATAAAAATATCCGTTGTGGCGTTTCACCGTACTTCAGCGCATCCTTGGTGTGCATATCTAAGCAAAAGGCGCAACCGTTGATCTGTGAAGCACGTATTTTTATGAGTTCCTTTTGAATTGGATTTAAAAAAATATCATTGAGATAGGTTTCCAATCCCATCATCGCCCTATAGGCCGTTGCATCTACTTTTGCAATATTCAATCGTGTGTTCATTGTTTTAAGTTTTGATAAGACAAAGTTGCGATTAGTATACGCTAAAAAAATTAAACTGGTTTAAGAATGGAAATTTTACGTATGAAGACAAGCCTCCATTCAATCGATATACAGCGATAGTAGCCTAGTTTGATACAATCAGGTAATAGTTGTCGGGGTCACGCAGGATAAATTGATCCTTTAGCGAGTTCTCATTGTAATGTATATCTTTCTCTATGACTGCATTTAACAAAGTAGCGTTTTCGAAGATTTGCTGTAAATTGTCTACTCTAAAGAATAATATAAATCCATTCCCCGCATGTTTTTGATCCCGCATAGTAGGGTGGTCGTGTTCACCCCATTTGTGTAAACAGAGAATGACAGTTCCGCCATCCGTGAGAATTTCAAATGTTTCGCCGCCATGTTGACTGGTACAGCCCAAAAGCTTTTGGTAGAATAGCGAGCTTTCGGAGACGCTCTTTACAGCAATTATTGGTTCTGTTCGTGTCATATGATTTTGAAAGGTTGAAAATCTAATTAAAGAGGCCGAGCGATTTCTCTTTTACCAAGTCCAATATCATGCGATATGCTGCAACAGAGTTGCCATGTTGATCCAATGCTGGACTGTAGGCCCCTATACCCATTTTATTCGGTACACTTACTGTGATTCCACCACCAACGCCCGATTTACTTGGAAGTGCGACAGTTCTGGCATATTCGCCACTAAATTCGTACATCCCTGCAATGAGCATTTGTGATTGAACTAGCTGAGATAGATCTGGGTTATAGTATTGCTTATTTCCATCATAGCGCACGCAATGATGTGCAAAAAAGAAACCTATTTTAGCCAGATCCTCCGCAGTTATCTCAATGGAGCACTGCTTAAAATAATTATTGAGTTTGTCTTCACCTTCACCATCAATGAGTCCATTGTTGCGCATCAGGTAGAACATGCCTCTGTTTCGATTTCCAGTCTCCCGTTCCGAATGGTATACAGATCTACTGTAATCGATTTTTTCATTATTCGTTATAAAGCGAATCATATCCCTTATTTTAACAAAAGGTTCCTCACCTGTTCCTTTAATAAGCGATGTCGTTAAAATGGCGCCGGCGTTCATCATCGGATTGAGCGGTTTACCCGATGTTTCCAAATTCGCAAAATGATTGAAGGGTTTATCTGTTCCATAGTATCCCATTTTATTAAAAACAACTTCCTCGCCATTTTCCAATACAGCAACCATCAAGGAAACAATTTTTGAAATACTCTGAATTGTAAATCTTTGTTGTACATCTCCGATACTAACGATTGTTCCATCACTATTTACCACCGAAAGTGCGACAGATGCTGCATTGGCTTTACTTAATTCCGGGATGTAATCAGCCACTTTACCTTCTTTGAATGATTGCCTATTTTTATCCAATATTTTATCCAATAGTGCTTTATCAATGATCGCGCTCTTAGTACTGTGCTGGTTTTGAATGTTGTTTTGAGCAAACGATACAGTAATTGATCCGGAACATATCAAACCTATAATACAGGCTACCAACCTGACATTTTTTCTCATTTTTTCAGTATTTGTTTGTTCCAAAGATAGGGAACAGTGTATTAAAAGAAAAGAGGTGCCAAATAAGTAACATTTTAGCACCTCCATCTAGTAGGTCATCCTTTAGGATGCATTTGGAGCTGGATCAACATTCCAACCGGAAAGTATACCGCCATAGAAAAAGAAGGTGACGTAAAAATCCTTTTTGCTCACCTGATCAGTAACCAGGTATTTTTGAGTTACATCGTATGCATCTATTTTTTTATATTTTGATAATGCTATCGGGCTGGCAGCAGGGTTTTCTGAGCGTACCAAATCTTGTATCTTTTGGTTGATTAATTTCATAATACCTTCTTTTTTGAAAGGATTATTTTCGATTTTCACATGTGCCGAATGGGTTAAAGTTCCATTATTTTGCGCTTTTTTAGCTTTCGCAGCAGCTGTATAGTTTTTAAATTTTTCCCTTATCTGCGGATCTTTTAAGCTATGGATGGTAAAAATAGAAATTCCCTGCGCACCATTATTTAGCGCCTCATCCATATCGGCAAATATTTCTTCATTATTTTTAGCCATCAATCCACAATATAGCGTCGTATTTGCTCCTTTATCGCGCACATTTTCTAATGTACAATCTCTAATAAAGCTTGGATCTTCTGTATAAAAATTGCTGTATACCATCGGAAAAACAACATCCAAATTCCACTTACCCCAATCTTGGCGCACCATACGCGAAGCCATTTTGGGAGTCGGAAATGGGGATGCAGCCATTGTTTTACCATGGGAGTGAACGATGTCTGCAATCATATTGGCGATATCGGTTATCTGATCGCAACGAAATTGGCGCCATTTGAGATCTTTCGATGGATCTTTTTGTGCTCTCGGATCATAGCCATACTGTTTCTTGAACTTCGCTATTGCAATTGGATGGTAACCGTAATCCCAAGCTGGGTATTCACGATCTTGAACAATATTGTATTTAGGCCAAAGGGTTGTAGGGAGGACAACATCCACGTAGCGATTATAGTCAATAGAAATCCCCTCCAATCCCTCGACTTCACAATAGGATTCGATTTTTTTACGGATATACTCTTTTACTCCGGGCACAACAGGTGACAAGAATTTATAATAACCAACGTATGCAGTGGTATCTGCCAGACTTTTACCGTTTCGATTGACGCTGAACCAATCCGGATGTTCTCGGAGTATTTTATCCCTGTCATGTTCCAAGTTCATCGTCCAAAGCCACGCGATAACTTGGATGCCATATTTTTTTGCAATGGGAATTGCTACCCGATACTCGTCTGGACTGGCGGCATTTAACATTACGCCATCGATTCCTAAATAATTCATCTCACGGCAAATTGAATCAAAGTTTGTTTTGGCGTTGTAATCTAGCCAAGTCCAAAACATGGCGGGTTTTTCTTTGTCAGCGGCGTGGCTTGTGGTTATTGAAAAACCCTGAATGATCAGGAGAAGCAGGCAAATAAAACATGTCTTGATTAATTTTTCTTTCATAATATTTATCGATTCTAAAAATTGCATACCATAATTTACGCGCGAAGTTTTCAGTGAGTTCAATGGCTCCTTAAAAGATCAATCTGCGAATTTGAAAATTAGATTAGTTTAATGTTCGTCCGTGAAATTACACAAAAACATGGAATTTACACGACACCATTTTAGAGTCGGACTGGTTTTCTTACAGTTATTAAATTATATTAAAATAACAAAACATTTTCTAATGTTATCTGTTGTTACTACAATACCAAATCGAAGAAGTAACATTATTAACAACGAAAAGTAGGCCGGGCTACTCGCTAAGGCCAAATTGTTTTGATATGAAGAAACATTACATTCCACTCCTTATTGCGTGCTCACTATTGAATAACCTGGCCAAGGGGCAAGAAGTAGGGACCGAACAACAAAGCAAAGTAGATTCTGTAAAACTAACCAAGGATGATACGATTTATCCCAAGCTTCAGGTAAAAGGTTTATTTCAGGCCAGATACCTTGTGAGTGGCACAAAAGATGTAGACGTTAATGGACTGCATCACAGTGATGGTTCTGGTACGGACAACAATTTTATGGTGAAGTATATGCGCGTTCAGATGCGTGCTCAAATTAGCAAACGCACAGAGGTGGCAGTTTTGGCAAATCTCGCGGATTTTAAAAGCGATCCGAAAACAAAAGTTCTTGAAAATGCTTATTTGAAATATACATTTAGTCCCAAATTGGCGATCACAGTAGGCCAATTCCGTCCCTGGTTTGGTATTGAAGAGACCTATCCGATTGATATTATCAAATCATTGGATTGGTCTAATCAATATCTTGAGTTTGGCAAACTCGGCTGGGCAAGCTTTCAGATCGGCGTGGCAGCGACAGGCGAGACCACGCTTGGGGAAATGCCTTTTAGCTACTCGTTATCCGTGGTAAATGGAAATGGGAAAAATCAGGTAGTCGATAACGACAATGGCAAACAATATGCTACGCGTCTTGTCTTTGGCCTTTCGAAGAAGTATAGTGTTAACTTAGGGCTCAATGGGGGGATTGGCGAGGTTATGAAAAAACAGGTGCACGCATTGGGTGTTGATCTAACCGGAAATGTGAACTTTGGCAAGCGCTGGAATCTCGATATGCAGCTGGAAGCAAAACAGGCGATCAATCATAGCCTGTATTATTCGTTGGACGAGAGTGCTCGTAGCTCCAAATTGAGCGATTACCTTGTACGGGGTATTTATTTTCTTCCAAACTTAAGATACGAAGTAAATTATTTCAACCTAAGCGCTTTCGAGCTATCTTGCCGATATGAATACATTGATCCTAATTATAAACTAAATGCAAATGGACGTCAAACATACACACCGATGTTTGGTCTAGAATTTTTAAAAAATTATGGTGCAAGGATTCAGCTTGGTCTCCAGTTAGACCGGTATAAAAAGCAGACCGAAAATACCAGTGAATTCAATAAGAATTTATTTATTATTCAAGTACAAAGTCGATTCTAATTTATTAAACCTCGCTTATTATGAAAGAAATCAGTATTAAAAATATTGCCATCACTTTTCTTGTGGCACTCATTTTATGGTTTATCCCAATACCGAAAGGAGTCAGCCCAGAAGCTTGGCATCTCTTTGCTATCTTCGCAGCAACTATTCTTGGGATTATTTTAAAAGCAGCGCCGATGGGTACCATGTGTATGATGGCTATAGCATTTACCGCGCTGACACAAGTGTTGGCCCCCGGAGATGCTGGTAAATCCATTACCAAAGCTTTGACCGGTTTTGGCGACAAAGTTATCTGGCTGATCGGTATCTCTTTCTTTATTGCTCGCGGTTTCATAAAAACCGGTCTTGGCAATCGGATTGCATTTCTTTTCATTCGTGTTTTTGGAAAAAGTTCGCTCGGATTAGCTTATGGATTGGGATTGGCAGACGTCTGTTTAGCTCCAGCAATCCCGAGCAATACGGCTCGAGGTGGTGGTATTATCTATCCAATTATGAAATCCATGGCTATTAGTTTTGATTCCGTCCCCGATAAACCAGAGACACATCGGAAATTGGGATCCTATCTTACTTTAAATAGCTATTATATGAATCTAATAGCCTCTTCGATGTTTTTGACGGGGACGGCCAGTAATCCAATGTGTCAAAAGTTTGCTGCTAACCTGGGAATCGACATTACTTGGATGTCCTGGGCGATTGCAGGGTTCATACCTGGTATTGTCGCCTTTTTTGTGGTACCTCTTGTTCTTTACAAATTATATCCGCCTGAATTAAAAAAAACAGGGGATGCGCCGAAGATGGCTGCACAGAAACTAAAGGAGATGGGGCCTATTTCGAGGAATGAGTGGTTAATGCTTTTGGCATTCTTTATCTTATTGGCATTATGGATCTTTGGTGGATCCTTTTCAATTGATGCTACAACGACGGCTTTTATAGGTTTAACGCTACTGTTACTAACCTCTGTGTTGACCTGGGAGGATGTTAAAGCGGAGAAAGGAGCATGGGATACGATTGTTTGGTTTGCTGTGTTGGTCATGATGGCCAGTTCATTAAACGAATTGGGATTCATCGGCTGGTTTAGTGATTTGATTAAAGTACAGATTGGTGATTTGAGCTGGCAAATAGCCTTTCCTTTCATTATTCTTGTTTACTTCTTTAGTCACTACATTTTCGCTAGTGCAACTGCCCATGTAGCAGCGATGTATGCCGCTTTGTTGGGTGTCGGTGTTTCTTTAGGCATTCCACCAATGCTGCTTGCGATGATGCTTGGATTTCTAGGCTCCATCTATGGTGTATTAACACATTATGGCCATGGCCCTGCACCGGTATTTTTCGGAAGTGGCTATGTTGATTTAAAATCATGGTGGTTGCGTGGATTGGAAATCGGTATCGTATTATTGGTGATTTACATGGGTGTTGGTGGATTGTGGATGAAGGTTATAGGTTATTATTAAAAATTAGGATCTTATTATGTTATCTACTTTGTCAAAAAAGATGCTCATGTGCCTGACTGGATTGTTTTTAGCGTTCTTTTTGCTGATTCACTTCCTAGGGAACTTACAGCTATTCTTGCCGCAGGAACAAGCACATTTACAATTTAATGCCTACTCACATTTTCTAGCGGGCAATATCTTGATCAAGATTATCTCTTATGTACTTTATGCCAGCATTATCCTTCATGCCTTGGATGGCCTTGTTATTACCTTAAAAAATAAAAAGGAGGGAGCTGTTTATAAATCGGATCATCGCGGAAGAGCAAGCAAATGGTATTCGCGTAATATGGGAATTTTAGGTACTATAATTCTCATCTTTTTAGTTATCCATTTTCAGAATTTTTGGTATGTATACAAATTTGGTGCAACCCCGCTTGATGAGCGGGGGAACAAGGATTTATATGTTTTGGTGATCGCTGTCTTCCAACAGTGGTGGTACGTCCTTATTTATGTATTATCTATGATAGCCTTGTGTTATCATCTTATTCACGGGATTCATAGCGCAATCCGAACCTTAGGATTATTTCATCCAAAATTTGTCAAATGGTTTAAGATCCTTGGCATTGGCTATTCGGTTATCATTAGTTTGGGCTTTGCCATGATGCCCATTTATATATTCTTTACAGTAAACTAAAGCGGATAAATCATGATATTAAATTCAAAAATACCAGAAGGGCCATTGGATGAAAAATGGACACGCTATAAGAAGACTGCCAAATTAGTTAATCCCGCCAATCGCAAAAAATTGGATGTTATCGTGATTGGTACAGGGTTGGCGGGTAGTTCTATTGCAGCCTCCCTTGGCGAGATGGGGTATCAGGTGAAATCATTTTGTTTTCAGGACAGTCCGCGACGGGCGCATTCCGTCGCAGCGCAGGGCGGGGTAAATGCGGCAAAGAACTATAAAAATGATGGAGATAGCGTTTACAGAATGTTTGTTGACACCTTAAAAGGAGGGGATTTCCGTGCACGTGAAGCAAATGTATACCGCATGGCAGAATGCTCACTTAATTTGATCGATCAAGCTGTAGCCCAAGGAGTTCCTTTTGGACGAGAATACGGTGGCTATTTAAATAATCGCTCTTTTGGCGGCGTACAGGTAAGTCGGACGTTCTATGCAAGAGGCCAAACCGGGCAGCAGCTTCTTTTGGGCGCCTACCAGGCACTTATGCGCCAGGTAGGGAAGGGAACCGTGCAACTTTTTACACGACATGAGATGCTTGATGTTGTTGTTATCGATGGAAAGGCACGTGGTGTTATCGTACGTAATCTAGATACGGGCGATATTGAACGCCATGCGGCCCATACAGTTGTATTAGCAACAGGAGGTTATGGTAAAATATATTACCTATCGACCTTGGCCATGGGATGTAACGGTTCGGCAATCTGGCGCGCACATAAAAAGGGCGCATTAATGGCTTCTCCGAGCTGGATTCAGATTCACCCGACGTCCTTACCACAATCGGGCAGTTATCAGTCTAAATTAACCTTAATGTCAGAGTCTTTGCGCAATGACGGAAGAATATGGGTCCCCATGAAGGAAGGTGAGACGCGAGAACCCAACGCTATTCCGGAGGAAGAACGGGATTACTATTTAGAACGACGGTATCCCGCATTTGGAAATCTTGCCCCACGGGATATTTCCTCTCGGGCGGCAAAGGAACGGATCGATGCCGGCTTTGGGATTGGTCCACTCAAAAATGCTGTTTATCTTGATTTTGCGAAGGCTATCAGCGAACAGGGGAAACAGAAAATACAGGAAAAATATGGTAATCTATTTGACATGTATGAAAAGATTACGGGATATGATGCTTATAGCGTACCGATGATGATCTCACCGTCTGCACACTTTTCCATGGGCGGTTTATGGGTCGATTATGAGTTGATGACGAGTCTGCCAGGTTTATTTGCGCTTGGCGAAGCTAATTTTGCGGACCATGGTGCAAACAGACTTGGGGCAAACTCACTGCTTCAGGCATCTGTCGATGGCTATTTTATCGGTCCCTATACGATTGCCAATTATTTGGCAAACGATATTCATACGGGGAAAATTTCCACAGATCATATTGCGTTTGAACGTGCTGAAGAGGATGTTAGAAAACAAATCGACGTATTTTTGAAAATCAAAGGCAGTAAAACTGTGGATTATTTCCATAAAACACTGGGCAAAATACTCTATGACTATTGTGGGCTGGCGCGTAATGAAAAAGGGCTTCGCTATGCTATTGAAGAAATTAGAAAGCTAAAACAAGAATTTTTCAAGGACGTTATTGTCAGCGGCGAGGCCGATACTTTAAATAGCGAACTGGAGAAAGCCGGACGCGTAGCAGACTATTTTGAGATTGGAGAACTGATGTGTTATGATGCATTGACGCGAAATGAATCCTGTGGAGCGCATTTTCGGGAAGAATATCAAACTGCAGACGGAGAGGCGCTACGTAACGATGCCGAATATCAATTTATTTCCGCTTGGTTATGGAAGGGAGAAAATGAAGAACCTGAGTTGGTCAAAGAACCGTTGACCTTTGAAGAAATACAACCAACTGTTAGGAGCTATAAATAAAATGAATGATTATGGATTTATATCTTAAAATATGGCGACAAAAGGATCGCAATGCTACAGGCAAATTAGTGACCTACACATTAACTGACCTCAATCCGCATATGTCTTTTTTGGAAATGTTGGATATTTTAAATGAACAGTTGATAACAGGAGGAGAAGAGCCCGTCGAGTTCGATCACGACTGTCGTGAAGGAATTTGCGGACAGTGCGGAATGATGATTAACGGCATTGCACATGGGCCCCTTAAGCATACGACGACTTGCCAGTTACATTTACGTTCATTTAAAGACAAGGATACCATTACCATAGAACCTTTTCGTTCAGCCGCATTTCATATAAAAAAAGATCTAAAAGTGGATCGTTCCGCATTCGATCGAATTATTTCTTCCGGTGGATTTGTCTCTATCAATACAGGACAGGCTCCAGATGCAACAGCCATTCCTATTTCTCATGAATTAGCTGAATCGGCCTTTGACTCGGCAGCCTGTATAGGTTGTGGTGCTTGTGTGGCGACGTGCAAAAATGGCAGCGCGGCCCTTTTTACCTCAGCAAAGATCACCCATATGGCACTATTACCACAAGGAAAGGAAGAGCGTAGTCAACGGGTAATAAATATGATCAAACAAATGGATAAGGAGTCCTTCGGTCATTGTTCAAATACAGAAGCGTGCGAGGTAGAGTGTCCACAAGGCATATCAGTACTGAATATCGCACGTATGAATTTTGAGTATAACAAGGCACTATTTTTTAAAAAGAAATAAAGACCAACGGTCGAAAAAAGTGGCACGATAGTTTCTTATATCGGATTTATAATAAAGACTGAAGCCATAAAAAGAGCTATACCGGATTGTTGAAGATGACTCACCTTATCCCTGAAAGTAGGGATTTGTAAGATTTTATGGTTAATAAATAGGTTTTTGTAGTAATTTTGAAAAAAGAAATTCATTAAGTTATAGCGATTGATATGAAGTGTAGTAGGTTGTTTGTGGTACTTTTCATTTGTAGTATAGTGTTTAGTGTAACCGCATGTAAGGATTTTTCAAACAAAGTCTTGGGAAAAGGCGAACTGAAGGACACACTTACGGAGAAATTGGTTGTTAAGGAAAAAATACCACATTTGTTGAATAGGTGGGATTCGCTTCAGAAAAATCAGATACACTTTACAGTAGATAGTCTACACCCTGTTCCGATCAAACAACAAAAACGTGAGCTAAAGGACTCCCTGCGGAAAGCATTTGATAAGCAACCAAAACATATTTATTTGACTTTTGATGATGGCCCATTAATTGGTAGTGCTTTTATTGATTCTATTGCGAAAGAAAAAAACATTAAAGTGAGTGTATTCTTGATTGGTAAACATGCGAATATGAGCAAAGGAAGAAAACGCGATCTTGCCCGTTATGAATCCAATCCACTTATAGCCTGTTATAATCACAGCTATACGCACGCAAACAATCAATATTCAAGATTTTATAGTAACCCCCAAAATGCTTTTGCTGATTTTGAAAAGAATGAAAAAGATCTCCATTTAAAACATAAAATTGTTCGGCTTCCAGGAAGGAATATTTGGATATATGATAATGTTCGTAAGATTGACCTTAAGAATGGATCCAGCACAGCCGATCTATTGCACAAGAACGGATATACAATTTATGGCTGGGACGTTGAGTGGCGGCTTAATAGCGTTACTGGTACGCCCATACAGAGCCAAGAGTCTACCTTGTCTCATATCCGAAATTATATGAACAACAAAAGCTCAATGGTACCTAATAATGTTGTTTTCTTAATGCATGATGATATGTTTCAAACGCGAAAAGGGCAGCAGGAGTTATCCACTTTAATTGATGCATTAAAAAAAGAAGGCTACCAGTTTGAATTGATGCAAGATTATCCGATTAAGTATTAGATAGGTTCGTCAGCTGTCATCTCATCAAAACCCATTTCTTTTGCAATCTGATGAGCACCAAGAATTAACTTACCGCCAATTCCCTGTCCTTGAAACTGAGGTAGCACAGCGACAGGAGCCAAGGCAAGAGAATCGGATGTTTTTTGATTCTCTTTATCGATAATCTTCACCTTTGTCAGGAGTATATAGCCTGCTATTTCTCCTTCAACTTCTGCTACCATTGACAGTTGTGGTATAAATTCTACTCTCCTTCTTAGTTTTTCTACTAAAATGTGCTCTTGATGATCGCTATACTGTTCGTTTTCAAAAGCGAGTCGGATCAGTTCGAATACAATCGTTGTGTCACTTGACTTTTCTGGCCTAATATTTACAGTCATAGTTTTTTTGTAGATACAACTATTTCTTCGCTATTAATAAAGCCGTTTTTGGCCCCATTATTTGTAGGTACATAGTTGTTTAGAAAAAATCAATTATAGATCTAATTATATAGGATAAATATGCGTATTAATATTTGAAAAATTGATAATATAGTTTCTAAATGATAAAAAGTACTTTTCTTCAGGACTCTCTATTTGCAGTGTTTTACTAGTTCTTTGATCTTGCGTTGAGTAGCAAAAGCGCTGGAAACAATTTTGAGAAAATGAATTTACAATTGATTTGTTTACAACCAATAGGCTGGTTATCAATCGTTTAATAATATGAGTGTTAAATAGTGTAAAAATAACACTTGCAATGTATATTTATTTTCGTATTTTCATATTAAATAAACAATTATAAATCGCCTCCAGTAGACACCTAAACCGATACGTCTTAGAGGTAAAAAAAAATAACTAATTAAACACAAAATTTAAACAATTAAACAGTTTTTATGATTAACTGCCATTATTTCTCAAATCAATGGAAGAGAGCGTTTTGGACTGGATCATTGTGCTCATTAGTGGCCTTGAGTCCCCAAATCGTCGATGCTACAACCCTCGCAAGCTATGGAATTCTCTTTCAACAGGAGCAAAGTGTTTCTGGAACGGTGCATGATGAATCTGGAATGCCAATTCCTGGAGTAACAGTTTCCGTCAATGGAACAAAGCTAGTAACTAAAACCGACGTTCAAGGTAGATACAAGTTAGACAAGGTCCCCGCAAGTGCGATTATTAATTTCCGGATGGTCGGCAAACAATCTATGGATGAAGCTGTAAAAGGAAGACAGACCATTGATATCACACTTCTTAATTCGGAATCGAATCTCGAAGAAGTCGTTGTTGTTGGTTACGGAAAGCAACGCAAAGAGACTGTCACCGGTGCCGTAGCCACTGTGAAGGGAAGCGATCTAGCACAATCACCGGCGTTGAACGTTTCCAATGCATTAACAGGACGCGTCCCGGGCGTTACAGCGACCAACGGCAGCGCCGAGCCTGGCTACGATGGTTCCAATATCAAAATTCGGGGAACGAATACACTGGGTAATAGCAGTCCCTTAGTCGTTATTGATGGAGTTCCTGCGCGTGAAGGAGGAATTGATCGTATTAATCCCCGAGATATAGAAAATATCTCGGTTCTAAAAGATGCTTCTGCTGCTATTTATGGAGCCAGGGCGGCCAATGGGGTTATTCTCGTTACGACAAGAAGAGGAAAAACAGGAAAACCGCAGTTTTCTTATACGTTCAACCAGGGGTATTCCCAACCTACCGTTATTCCTAAATTAACAGATGCCTCCCAGTTTGCGGCAATTAGAAATGAACTCGAAATTTATAACCTCCCTGTTGAAGAATGGTCTGCTGCTTATACAGCGATCAACGAGAAAGGCAGTTACAATAAACAAGGTGGAGGAGTTTTGGATGCGCCGTTTAAACCAGAAGATATCCAAAAGTTCAAAGACGGATCAGATCCTTGGGGGCATCCCAATACTGACTGGTATAAAGCTACGCTAAAAAACTGGTCACCTCAACAGCGCCACAACCTCCAAATCAATGGCGGTACTGAGGATGTCAAGTATCTGATGTCTTTGGGGTATCAAAATCAGGATGCCTACTATAAAAATTCGGCTACAGGTTATAAACAGTATGACTTAAGGATTAATCTGGACGCCAATATAAGTCAGTATATCAAAACACAATTTGGTGTTTTAGGAAGACAGGAAAACCGAAATTTCCCCACCAAGAGTGCTGGCACGGTCTTTAGAATGCTGATGCGGGGAAATCCAACACAACCAGCAATATGGCCGAATGGAATGCCGGGACCAGATATCGAAAATGGCGAAAACCCCGTGGTAATTACGACCAATGCGACAGGTTACGATCACGATAAACGCTACTATTTTCAAACAAATGGTCAGGTTGAGATTACAAATCCCTGGATAGATGGTCTTAAATTAACACTTAATGCCTCTGTTGACAAATATGTAAAAAATCAAAAAACATGGGTTACACCCTGGACTTTGTATTCTTGGCAGGGCGCTTATGAGGCCGATGGCAGCACACCACAACTGGTTCCTGGAAGACGTGGGCCTGCCGATCCAAATTTAAACCAAAGCAATGAAGATCAACTGAATATCTTACTTGGTGGAATCTTAAGCTTTGAGCGGAAATTTGGTGACCATCAGGTAAATGCTATAGCCGGTATCAACAGAGAAACAATTGATAATGATAAATTCAGCGCGTATCGTCGCTATTTTCTTTCAAATGCGATCGACTATCTTTTTGCCGGTGGAGAACAGGAAAAAAATAACGATGGATCTGCATGGAAAAGAGCGCGGCTAAATTACTTTGGGCGATTTGGCTATAATTATAAAAGCAAGTATATCGCAGAATTCCTTTGGCGTTATGACGGATCGTATATGTTCCCTGAAAGTGAACGGTTCGGTTTCTTTCCAGGTGCCATGGCGGGATGGGTCGTGTCGGAAGAGAATTTCTGGAAGGAAAATGTCCCTGTGATTAATTATTTCAAGATCCGTGCGTCATATGGCCAGATGGGTAATGACAACATCTACTATGATGATAAGTTACAAGAATATCAATATTTTTCAACCTATTCCTTTGGTACTTATATCGTCAATGATAAGCTAGCCAAAACCCTTTTTGAAAGCCGTGTTCCTAACGAGATGATTACTTGGGAGGTTGCAAATAACTATAATTTAGGGTTTGATTTTCAATTTTTACAAGGAAAGTTGAATTTCGAGTTTGATATTTTTAAAAATCGCCGTAATTCCATTCTGTGGAGAAAAAATGCATCAATACCACAAAGTACAGGGATGACATTACCGGCAGAAAATATTGGTAAAGTGGATAACAAGGGTTGGGAATTTAACTTAGGTTATCGTGGCAAGGTGGGAGATTTGGGGTACACGGTAGGTGTGAATGGTGGTTATGCTAAAAACAAAATTATCTTCTGGGATGAAGCCCCAGGCGCCCCTGCATGGCAGCAAAGTACAGGTAAACCTATCAAAACGGATATCTATTATGTCTATGACGGCGTATTCCGTGACATGGAAGATATTGCCAACAATAAATTGGACTATAGTGCCATTACGAAAACTTTACGCCCTGGAGATATGAAATATAAAGATTTCAATGGTGACGGAAAGATTACCCCGGATGACAAAGTAAGGCGAGACAAGAATAGTGACCCAACATTTCAGGGAGGTTTCAATTTTAGTCTGACCTATAAGGATTTTGACTTATCGGTACTATTTCAAGGAGCTACAGGAGGAGAGATACGTGTAGGAACGGATGAATCTGGATCTATCGGAAATTTTGTGGAAGAATTCTATGATAAACGCTGGAGCATCAGTAACCCAAGTAGCGTTTATCCACGTTTGACAGACCGTGGCAATCAATATTATTCTTATAACAATACCTATTGGATGCGGAGTACCGATTATTTGCGGCTTAAAAATGTGGAAATAGGATATAATCTAGCCTCAAGCATTTGTAGTAAAATTGGCATTGGTTCTTTACGTCTATATGCAAATGGCATGAATTTAATAACGTGGAGTAAGATCAAAATGTATGATCCAGAAGCCGTTAATGCATTAGGGCAATATTATCCGCAGGCAAGATTGATTAATTTTGGCGCATTATTATCGTTCTAACCAACTGTCATATTAAGAACTTAACGAAGAAGAAAAATGAAAAAAATTAAGAATATATCACTTATACTACTTGTACTTTCTGCATCATTACAAGCTTGCAATGATGATTTTGTGAGCACGAAGCCACTCAGTGAAGTTCCACAGGAGATCGTTTGGTCGGATGCAGGTTTGTCTGAGGCTTTCGTGACAGAAATCTATAACGGTTTTGGGGTAGGAGGCTTTTATGAGCAAGAAATGGCATCCATGACTGACGAAGCTTTATTTACACACCCTAATCGGGGCATAAATACCGTGACCGAATCTCGATCAAATCCAGCTGATCAAGGCTATATTATGGATACTTACGAATACGGTCGCATGTATACGCGCATCCGGGCAACTAACATTGCCATCTCCAATTTGAGTGCACCCAAGTTTGACAAAGCAAAAGCCGATAAGCTGTTAGGCGAAGCCTATTTCCTGCGTGGGTATTATTATCAACAGCTCTTACGCTTTTATGGTGGCATCCCCATCGATAATAAGATATATACATTGAACGATAAAGACTATATGGTTCCGAGGAATAGCTATGAGGAGTGTGTCAATGCCATCGTGAAAGATCTAGACAGCGCAGCTCTTTTGTTAAAGGGCAGTTCATCAACAAAGGGACGTGCAAATGAAACTGCAGTATTGGCCTTAAGATCAAGGGTATTACTCTATGCTGCCAGCGATCTCCATGATGCGGGTAAAGCCAAAGCAAAATCAACATTATTGGCAGGGTATAAAAATCCAGAATATCTAATGTACACGAGTGGCAATCAGGTGGAGCGTTGGACAAAAGCAAAAGCCGCAGCAAAAGCCGTACTGGATCATACAGAATTCGCCTATAAGTTAGACCTAACTCAACCCGCTTCGCCTAATGAGGGTACCGCCAACTATATGGCCGTATCGTTAGGAGGGGGGAGCAAGACAGTTGATTTTACAGCAGGAAAAGATATTATTCTGGGGAGATTCTTTATTGACGAAAAGGATGAACGTGGTGGCTGGGTAGGGCGAGACAACGGTCCAAATGGCTATCATAACTGGGCCGGAAATACACCGATACAACTCTTGGTAGACGACTACGAGACTATTGATGGCCAAAAATTCAGCTGGTCAAATCCTACTATGGCAGCCAGCCCTTATCAAAATCGTGACCCACGTTTAAAGGCAACAATTTTATACGACGGTGCGGATTGGAAACCTAGGACAGCCGATGTCGCTGAAAGAGATAAGGCGAATCAAATCCAAACAGGTCAATACGAAATAATGAATGCCAAAGGACAAAAGGTTATCCAATTTGGCCTTGACACAAGAAAAAGCCCGATTGAAGATTGGAATGGTTCACGGACAGGATATTATATTCGTAAATTTACAGATCCGGACCCTACAATGCAGGATCAAAACACAAGACAGCGCATTCCCTGGCCAATGTTTCGCTATACAGAGGCGATATTGAACTATGTAGAAGCATGTCTTGAATTAGGAGAAGAGAATGAAGCTAAAACATGGTTAAACAAAATCCGCTTTAGAGCTGGAATGCCTGCAATTCCAACCGCCGAAACCGGAGCGGCTCTAAAAGCACGTTATAGAAACGAGCGCCGTATTGAATTAGCCTACGAGGAGCATCGCTTCTTTGACGCGCGACGCTGGATGATAGCCGCGGAAACTATAGGTCGTAAAGCAAATATTATAAACATCACGGGAACCCTTAAGGCGGGTAAAAATGTAACTCTTTATCAATATAATCCCGATAACTACACCTATACCTATACGGTATCCAATATTGATCCAGGTATCGAAAATAGGAACTGGGATGACAAAATGTACTACACGTCTTTGCATCGCGATGAGGTTAATCGAAATACAAAATTGATCCAAAATCCAGGTTACTAGTATTTAAAGAAGCTGTCCAAATGTGCAGTGCCCCCAGAAAATGTCTAACTTTTTGGGGACACTGCATTTTTTTGGACAGCTTTTTTTGCGGCTAATTTTTAATACGTTTTGAATAGGTCCAATTTTAGTAACTATGCTGTATTGATAAGCGACAGGAATAAGTTTCAGTATATGCTGCTAGTGGCGGCAATATGCCTTAGATACCTATTGTGTTCGTACCTGCTTCGGACAAGCTTCGGAGCTCACCGGATAAGGATTAGCTATTGGCCAGTTCCTGACCAGTATTTTCCTGTTCGGAGACTGGTCAATGACTGTTCAGCATCTGTACGGAATCTATTGATGATCCGAAGAAAGTACGAAGCAGGTACGAAGCAAAGGGCTTCCCATTCGCTTATTGTTGCCATTTTTCACCGGATTTCACCATAGCTCTTTGGACAGGTTGAAACTTTATCTGCTATTCAAAAATAGTTTCCACAAAACAAGTGACAAACTTTTCGGACACACTGATTATATAATTACTTTTTCTGCTGACTTATATTAGGTAATAGCCCTGTAACTACTCCAATTAATGGAAGATAAGCACAGATATTAAATACATATTCGATTGAGGTTTGATCTGCAAGCCAGCCCAGAACTGCTGAACCAATTCCCCCCATACCAAAAGCAAAGCCAAAAAATAAACCAGCAATCATTCCGACCTTTCCTGGGATGAGTTCTGTCGCATAGACCAAGATAGCAGAGAATGCAGACGATATAATAAGACCTATTAAAATAGCGAGGATAATGGTTAGCCCTAGACCAACGTGTGGCAATAGTAATGTGAACGGAGCCGCTCCGAGAATCGATACCCAGATAATTAGTTTACGCCCATAGCGATCTCCCAATGGCCCCCCTAATATAGTTCCCGCAGCTACAGAAGCAAGAAATATAAATAAGTATATTTGAGATTCCTGAACCGAAACATGGAATTTATTGATCAAATAGAAGGTGAAATAACTGGTCATGGAAGCCATGTAAAAATATTTGGAAAAAATGAGTACCAATAAAATTACAAGTGCAAATACAACTTTTGATTTTGGCAGGTCGGCTTTTGAAGCACCAACAGCAGTTGTTTGTGTCTTAGGCTTGAGATGTATTTGATACCAATTACCGACATAAGTAAGAATCATAACGGCTACAATGGCCAATACGCCAAATACACCAATGTATTGTTGGCCCAAAGGGATCACAATAAGCGCTACAAGAAGGGGACCTATCGCACCACCAGCATTACCACCGACTTGGAAGATAGACTGCGCGAGCCCCTTTTTGCCTCCGGAAGCTAAATGAGCAACTCGAGAAGCTTCAGGATGAAATATAGACGAACCCATGCCAATAAGACTTACAGAAAGGAGAATGTAGATAAAGTTTGACGCAAAAGAAATGCATATCAATCCTGCTAAAGAGAAAAGCATACCGACAGCGAGTGATCGTGGTGTAGGGTTTTTATCTGTATACAAACCAACGAAGGGTTGCAAAATAGAAGCAGTAAGCTGAAAAACCAACGTTATAATACCAATTTGGGTAAAACTAAGCGCATAATTTGATTTTAACATGGGATATACTGCCGGGATGACCGACTGAATCAAGTCGTTGAGCAAGTGTGAAAGACTAATTGCAAATAAAATCGGATAGACGGTTTCGGAGCTTTTCCAAGATCCACTCGGGTTTAAAGATTGTGTTTTCATAAAAGAAATATTCATCAGGTCATCTGATGTTTTAATTGATAAAAATAAAGTATATTGAGATTGATGATTTGCATATGCTATAGGAAAATTACAGCTGTTGGATAATTCGGTTAGCAATATCAACAGCTTTTTTCACTTCTTTATCTTTGATTGCCAACATCAGTTCCTCGTGTTGCTGTTGTGAAGTTAAGAAGGGTACTGTATCCTTATAAATAGTCATGAAGAACTTATTGACATGTTCAGATAAAGTTGTATATAAAGCGGTCAAAATACTATTTCCACATGATTCAGCAATTGCACTGTGAAAGGCAATATCGGCATCCACGCACGCCATCAAATTTCCCATTTCAGCATATTTTGCTCTATTTTTGAGCGCTTGAGCCATATCCTTGAGGCCTTTCGAAGTACGATTTAAGGCAGCTTTTTCAATAATTCGCAATTCCAATACGTGTCTAACTTCAAAAATATCGTTAAAATTGGCTTTTTCAATTTTTGAATCAAGAGCATGATGACCTGTGCTACTTTTAACAAAAGTACCAAGACCTTGTTGTACATTGAGATAGCCTGATTGACTTAAATATTTGACCGCCTCACGAATGCTGGATCTGCCCACAGCAAATTGTTTCATCAATTCTGGTTCCGTAGGAAGTTTAGATTCTACCGGGAATTCACCTAATTTGATTTTTTCTTCTATTGCCGCGGCAACTTCCTCTGCCAAGGATCTTCGTACGATAGCTTCAGTCTTCATATAGTCATATCATCTGATGATTGCAAAGGTAGTAGAATTTTTTGAATTCTTATTTATTTTCAAAAATTTGATCAAACCAACCGAATATTGTTACGACTACATCAGATATTTATTACAGTGTTTACTGTGTTAAATTTATTGGCAGTTTTAGGTTAATTAACAGTGAGGCAGGTCCTCCAATGTATTTATCTAAAACTTAGTAACATGAAAAAATTAATGATGAGCGCCGTAGCCTTGGCTTTAATGTCATCTGCTACTTTTGCGAAAACGGGGCCAAAAGCGGCCGACAACAGCCTTGTTGAAAAATCAACGATTTACAAATCACAAACTGGAAAAGCTAATTTGAATATCGTGAGCGACGCCAAAGAGATCAAGCTCGGAAAGTCTCGTACCCTATGTAGATTGACGATGAGTATCTATAATACAAGCGGTCAGTTGATCGAAACTCAGGTTCTCACGTACACCAGCTATGGAGCCAATGATATGTATTATAGCAGCTGTGGAGCATGGTTTAGTGCTACCATTCAGAATTATCAAAACTATTATGGTAATCCGAATCATTAAGTATCAATTAATCAAACAATGTAACGGGGCTAGTATGCCCCGTTTTCATTTTTCCACAATTCAACCAAAAGGAAACTTCTATTGGCGATCCTAATACGACAATGAAGATGCTACTGTATGCGAACATGCTATGGGGCTGACAGCTGATGATGTTAGAAAAGCGAGATACCGCTTAGTAAAAATAAATTGATCGTATTCGGACAATAAATGTCCGAATACGATCAATTTATTTTGGAATACTATTTCATAGCATTGTTTTACAGTGATTTATGTTTTTGGCAATAAAATTGGCATCAGCTGTCAATGAAGAATTACAAAGAAGCCAGCAAGAGATAGGAGAGGCGCTTCGTATCATCACTTAAACGATCATAAATAAAATGAAAGCTTTACCAATTACTGGAATTTTTGCGATACTAGTGTCAACCGCATTTGCTCAAACGACCCCTCAAAAAATAAAGGAGATTTCTCATGTCGAATCCAGTCTCATACCGCCTGTTCGTTTTGAGGGTGAGCCGGCCTGGAATATTAAATCGCGCATGGAATTTTATCAGGTTCCAGGTGTAAGCATCGCCGTGATAAAAAACGCTGAAATATTATGGAGCAAAACGTATGGTTTTGCCGATCTCGATTCGAAGACACCAGTTAGGTCAAACACCTTATTTCAGGTGGCGTCCATGAGCAAGCCCGTAAGTGCATACGCTGCATTGAAGGAAGTGGAGCTTGGCAAGTTGGCATCCAATGCCGATGTGAATTTATACCTGAAATCCTGGAAAATACCCGAAAATAATTGGACCAGAGCGAAAACTGTTACACTCAAAAATATCATTAGCCACACTGCCGGACTTACCGTAAGTGGGTTCCCGGGCTATCGGACAACAGACCCAATTCCTACAGCGGTAGAAGTACTGAGTGGTCTAAAGCCTGCTAATACACCTATGGTGTATGTTGATAAACTTCCTAGCTTAAATTTTCGGTATTCAGGCGGTGGCTATACCGTACTTCAACAGATGCTCGTTGATATTGAAGGGAAAGATTATAGTAGCATAATGGAAGAAAAGGTACTCTCACCTTTGGGTATGAAAAATAGCACTTTTGCCCAGCCTCTTCCTGAGTTGAAAAAACAATTTGCGGCGACGGCTTATACTGTAGATGGTAAAAAAGTCGAAGGAAGATATCATGTCTACCCAGAGCAGGCGGCTGCTGGCTTGTGGTCAACAGCAGAAGATTACGCTAGATTCGTGATCGATATTCAACGGACCTTAAATGGCAAAAGTAGTACTATTATTTCCAAGAAGATGGCCGAAGAATTCACAAGCCCCTATATTGAACCTATTATAGGATTAGGTGTCTTTCTGGAAGATTACGACGGTTCATCTTATTTTTGCCATGGTGGATGGAACGAAGGCTTTAGCTCCTATTTTGTTGGAAATAAAACAAGCGGTGATGGCGTAGTTATTCTTACAAATACAAACAAACCTGAATTTATCAACGAACTTGTCCGAGCGGTTGCATTAACCTATCAATGGCCCAATTACCTGGCCCCAATAAATAAAATTTTGCCGCTCAGTTCTCAAGAACTGAATGTCAATAGTGGACGTTATCGATCTGGCAAATACGGTGTTATAAGGGTCTATAGTCAGAGTGGCAAGCTTATGTCAGTCCAAAATCTAGACAAGCCTGTAGAGTTGGTTAAAGTGTCGGCAAATACTTTTGTTATGCGAGATCGAAACGTGAACGTAGTATTTTCAAAGGATACCGAAAGCGGTCAATATGAGCTTGTACAGGTTTTGCGTGATAAAAAGATTTATTCCAAAAATCCGAAAGTCAATGCAAATGACCGGACTCCACTAGAGCTTATTTTAGAAGGAAATTTCGAGGATGGATTAAAAGCTTTTCAAAAAGCAAAAGAACAGGATAGTGACGATGAGTTGCTTTCAGAAGGTTTCCTGAACGGTGCAGGTTATGAATTGCTCAAACAGCATAAAATAAACCAAGCTATTGACATATTTAAGGTGAATACGGTGCTATATCCTAAAAGTGAAAATGTTTATGATAGTTTAGCGGAAGCCTACCTGAAATCTGGACAAATAGATAGTGCCAAGAAGAACTATCAAAAAGTTCGCGAAATTAATCCTAAAAACGAAAGAGTAAGTAAGATTTTAGAAACGTTATAACACAAATATAATGAGCCATATTTTTGTTAATTTGCGAGCATGTCAAATCAAGCTAATAATTATCGATTGTTTTCCAAAGAAATTCTCTCACTTTGGAAGAGCCAGGATGTATCATATGTTAAAGTAGAAGAATTATCCATTGTTGAAGGAATCACTTTTTTTGAACTTATACCAGATTCCGAACTTTTGGATGAAGGTGGGGTAGAAACACTCTATGCCATAGATTCTGAAGATGTAGCGGATATGTTGGTGTTTAGCAAATCTATTCGTTTTGTTGTTCACGACATTTATTTGGATGAAGACTAATAAATTAGTTATTTATGATCGACAATTCAATCTGCATTGTCGATCATTAATGTACGGCAGTAGGCTGAGCTAGGGATAAATTAGCTTCTCATATTCAACCTTTCTTCCTGAAGATCTAACAAACGAAGGTGTTTGCGGATGATCTCTTCGTCCAATAAAAGTTCTTCTCGGTTTTTATTGATAAGCCAAATTCGCTGTGTTTCAAGGATATCGATATAGATTTTACGGTATTCGGCATAATTAATGATAATCTCGGAGCTCCGCAACTGATTCTCATACTTCTGTAGTTGATCCTTTAAGGTCGGAAAACTTTCAACTTTGTCCGCGTAATCATTACGAATCTTGTCAACGGCGACTTGAGCCAATCTATTCTGAATTTCATAATCGATCTCCTTTTCACTTCTTACAAAATCTCTATCTACTAATTTGATTTTCCTCAAGATAAAAGGGAGGGTCAACCCTTGAACAAGTAAGGTTAACAGAATCACAACAAATGTGATGAAAAGAATGAGATTCCTTTGAGGAAAAGGAGTTCCGTCGGCCAAAGTTAATGGGATAGATAGCGCTGCTGCCAAAGAAACGACGCCACGCATTCCAGTCCAGCCGATAATCATTGGCGTTTGCCAACCGGGCGATTGAGCGTCTGCAACCGTTATAAAATTTCTCATGATCAAGGTCGTAATTACTGCAGCATACCCTGCAAAAATTCGTACAAGAATAAGGACTATTGTAACGGCGACGCCATAGCCAATAGCAGTGGAGATATTGGTATCACCCAATCCAGATACAATTTCCGGTAAATCTAATCCGATAAGCATAAAGACAATGCCATTCAGCAGAAAGCAAAAGCTTTCCCATACGGTTACTGTCCGGATTCGAGATGCACTGCTCAAAAAATCGTGACTACGATACGAGAGAAATAAGCCGCCACTGACAACCGCAAGAACCCCAGAAGCATGAAGTTGTTCTGCGATCAAATACATCGAGAAAGGTGCAATAAAAGTTAGCAATATGTCTGTATTGGAATCGGTTGGTAAAAGTTTATGCATTTTCAGAAAAACATAGGCAATTGTAAGTCCGATTCCCACTCCGCCAATACACATCCAAATAAAGCTCCCGGCCGCTTGGTACCATACATACTGCCCAGTAGCAGCAGCAATCATTGCAAAGCGAAAAATTATTAGTGAGGAAGCATCATTCAACAAACTTTCACCTTCCAATATGGACGCCAGCCTTTTGGGTACCTTCACGAATTTTAAAATTGCACCGGCACTAACCGCATCAGGAGGGGAAACTATTCCACCCAATAGAAAACCGAGAGCTAAGGAGAATCCCGGGATAAAATAGTTGGCAAAAACGGCAACGGACAATGCTGTAAAAAAGACCACAACAAAGGCAAAGCTGAAGATAATCCGGCGCCATCGCCAGAGTTCTTTCCAGGAAGTTGACCAAGCTGCCTCGTAAAGGAGCGGCGGTAAAAAAATAATGAATATCAATTCGGGTTCTATCTTAATAGGGGGAACTCCCGGGATAAAACTTATTACAAGTCCCGCTAATACGAGTAAAACAGGGTATGCAACCTGAATTTTTCTCGCCAGCATGATCAACATCGTAATTAGTAGGACTAAAAAAAGGTAAAACTCAAAATTCTCTAACATATGTAAATTTTAGGTATATAAATATAGATCAAATTTCTAGAAATATTTAAACTAGCTTGACGGTATTCATGGTGGTAGATCTTCCTAAATTAGTTAAAGTTTGTCTTTCTCATAACCCACGATCTAAAATATGGGATGGCATTATCATAAAGAAAGGTTCGTCTTTGAGGAGTTTTACTTAAAATATAGTTTCAATAACAGTATAGGACAATACTCTAGGAATAACAACCCGAAGTTGTTCGAATACAACGATAAGTAGCATAATTACAACTAGAGGTATTTCCCTTTTCGCGATAATTACAGATTAGCCTCAATATATTTGTAAAGTTGAACATCATCAATAAACAATAATTATGGATAACAAAACATTAGGTAATAATATTGCCAAAGTGCGGAAAGAGCGAAATATGTCGCAAGCACAGCTTGCTGAACTTTTATTCGTCAGCCCCCAGGCAGTTGGAAAATGGGAGCGGGGAGAGTCTTTACCAGACTTTTTAACACTTCATAGACTTGCGGAAATATTCGCAGTCGATCTAAACTACTTCGCCGAAAATTCGAAATTAGGAGATAGCGTAGCAAGTCAAAAGGTGGTCATTGGCACTTTAGATGGCACGAAAGGAAATTCTCTGGAAGATGCAAAATTTTCTGATACGGGACAAAAGCCCCTACTGACAGATTTTAGTGGTAACACGCTAGCCGAAACTGATTTTTCTGGCGTAAATGCGCCAAAGAGAAAATTTCTCGGAAGTGAGCTGCGTGGTACAGACTTCAGTACAGCAGATTTCACGGCAAGCATTTTTAAAGGAAGTGATATCCGCGATGCTAATTTTGATTCGTCGAACCTTACGGACTGTACATTTTCTGCTAGTAATATGACGAACGCAAATTTCAACAAGACCGTTCTCGCACGTACAGAATTTTATGCGTCGGAGTTGAACAATGCTAGATTTAATAGTATAAAGCTGACTGATGTCAAATTTACGGCGTCGGATCTCAGAAAAACCATTTTTGAACACTGTGAGTTCAATGGTGTTTGCTTTAAGTCTTGTGATATGAAAGGCATAAGCTTTGATGGGCAAGTATTTGTCGACGTAAAATTCGATAATGCAGACCTAGCAAACAGTTCATTTAGAGGGGTTATTCTTAGAAATGTCTCCTTTCGGCCAACGTTTGCGCTTACCAATAAATATTATAAGAGTATTAAAACAATCGATTTTGACGGAGCCTCAATGGACAAATTAACCTACGCAGCTCTTAAGGGAGTAGGCGTATCGCTTGAGAATATTGTGCTCTTATAAACAACACGATACAAATAGAAGGCATGGTTCTGCAAGTATGAACCATTGCCTAAGTGTAGGTGCCATACCAATGAAATTCATCAATTCCGGGAAATTAAATTAGGAGAGTCGTCAGCGCAGCATAGTAAAGCCAAAATATGCTAAACTAATTATCAAAGAAAGATTGGGAGACGGGTTGTATTCACGATTTCTTTCATGACAAAATAACTTTCCATATGTCTTATTCCCTTGATTGTTGCCAGTTTATTAAAATTGAATTCATGATAGTGATCAACATCCCTAACCATCACCTTTATTTGATAGTCAAATGCACCCGTTACGTGGAAACACTCGACTACTTCTGGAAATTTTTGTATCTCCTCCATAAATAACAAAGCACTTTCATTGGAATGTTTTTCCATACTGATGGATACAAGCACCATTAGATTAAGATCAAGTTTTCTTCTGTCCAGCAGAAAGACTTTCTGTTTGAGAACGGAGGTTGCTATTAACTTCTTAATACGTTCGTATACGGGAGTCATGGATAAATTAACACGGTCAGCTATTTCCTTGTTACTTATGTTCGCATCCTGTTGCAAAAGGTCCAGAAGCATGAGGTCTTTCTCATCCAATTTCATTATCGTAGTAAATTAAATCTAAAAAAACTATATCTATGACTGTAGTTAGATCGTAAACACTAGTAAATAAAATACAACCATATTATTTTACTAAAATAGCCATAATTACAGATATATAATACTATCATTTAAACTATATGTAGTAAATTTAAATTAATTAATTACTATCAATTTACCAACCTAAATAAAATTATGAGTGAGCCTCAATTAAAAAAAGTCCTTGGTCCGGTTATGTTATGGGGATTGGGTGTAGGCTATGTTATCTCGGGAATGTATTTTGGATGGAATCTCGGTTTGGCAGAAGGCGGCACATTGGGATTGGCCATTGCTACAGTGTTCGTTATTATCATGTACCTTACATTTACCTTCAGCTATACAGAGATGGCGTGTGCGATCCCTAAGGCTGGCGGAGCCTTTGAATATGCCAATCGAGGATTGGGCAAGCATTTGGGATTTGTCGCCGGTATTGCACAAAATATCGAGTTTGTTTTTGCTCCGCCTGCCATTGCTGCTGCTATAGGTGCTTATCTACATTTATTGCATCCTTCGGTTGACTATCTTATTTTTGCCATTGGGGCCTATGTGATTTTCACTTCAATGAATATACTGGGCGTAAAACTCGCTGCATCATTTGAATTGGTCGTAACTGTTCTTGCGGTTATCGAATTACTGATATTTGCCGGTGTTACATTTCCGGCTTTCGAATTTTCCAACCTTGAGCACAACGCATTGCCCAATGGCTTCTCGGGTATTTTTGCAGCTATTCCGTTTGCTATCTGGTTTTTTCTCGCTATTGAAGGTGTAGCGAATGTTGCTGAGGAAACGATCAATCCACAGAAAAATGTATTAATCGGCTTTGGATCGGCCATCGTAACTTTAGTTGTGCTTTGTATCATTACATTTTTGTCGGCGGTGGGTGTCGGCGGCTGGGAGGCTGTTGTTTATCCTGTCGGAAGCACTGAACCCTCCGATTCACCATTGCCACTTGCCATTGCACATGTCATTGACAATCGCCATATTCTCTATAAACTACTTATAGGCGTTGGTCTTTTGGGTCTTATAGCCTCATTTCATGGTATCATTCTCGCTGGTGGCAGAGCCACCTTTGAGTTTGGAAGAGTGGGGTATGCACCGTCGATTCTCGGAAAAGTGCATCAACGATTTAAGACTCCGGCCAATGCACTCTTAATCAATATGGCTATTGGCATCATAGCATTATTGACCGGAAAGACCGCAGGTATTATTACCATCGCATGTTTTGGGGCAATCTGTCTTTATATAATATCCATGTGGTCATTTTTTGCCTTGCGAAAAAAGGAACCCGATTTGGAACGCCCATTCAAAGTTCCATTGTATCCGCTGTTTCCGGCAATTGCATTTATTATTGCTGTCGTGTGTCTCATTGCAATGATATATTATAACCCCTTGACAGCTCTATTATTCTTTGGGCTTGTCATCTTATCATACCTCTATTTCCTAATCTTCCTTGACAAGGACAAAACCATCAAATTATGATAACTAAAAATGAAATTATTGCCAAATTAACAGCAAGCACAAGTACGCACGTTAAAGTTGCCGTCGCTGATATAGACGGGGTGCTCCGTGGGAAATTTATGCATCGGGATAAGTTTATCTCTGCACTGGACAATGAATTTGGGTTTTGCTCGGTGGTGTTTGGATGGGATGTTAACGATCAGGTTTATGACAATGTGGAAATTACAGGCTGGCATACAGGATACGGCGATTTCCCGGCGCGTATTGATGGAAATACATTTCGACAGATTCCCTGGCAAGAAGATATTCCCTTTTTTCTAGCTGATTTTGAATCTCCGCTTTCTCGCGACCAAAATGTGTGCCCAAGATCACTCCTTAAAAACATAATTGCACAGGCGGAGACTGCCGGATTTAAACCAATTTTTTCACAGGAATTTGAATGGTTTAATTTCGTGAAAGCCGATAATGCCGCTCCCCAAAATAGTTTTAGAGATATGACACCGATAACATCTGGTATGTTTGGCTATTCCATCTTACGGATGTCTGACAACTACGGATTTTTTCAGGATCTTTTGGCTATGCTCGAAAGATTCGGTGTACCTCTTGAGGGCCTACATACGGAGACCGGGCCAGGTGTTCTGGAAGCTGCGATCCAATGTAGTGATGCTCTTGAAGCTGCGGATAGGGCTACGCTCTTTAAATCTGCGGTTAAGGACATCGGAAAAAAACATAATATCACGGCGAGTTTTATGGCGAAACAGACCAAGGACTTACCTGGCTGCAGTGGCCATGTGCATCAAAGTCTTTGGGATCTCAACAAACAGAACAACCTCTTTTATGATAAAGATGATGAACTCGGAATGAGCCAGTTGATGAAGCATTTTCTTGCTGGGCAATTGTATTGTTTACCTGATATTCTACCGTTATTGGCGCCCACTGTTAACAGTTATAAAAGGCTGACTGAAGGAGCATGGGCACCGACAACCCTGACTTGGGGCATAGATAATCGTACCACAGCACTCCGCGTCATCGAAGGTGGCCCCAAGGCCACACGCATTGAACACCGTGTTGTCGGTTCAGATGTGAACCCTTATTTGGCAGTAGCAGCATGTTTGGCTAGCGGGTTGTATGGCATCAAGTATAAATTGCCATTGGATAATCGACATACTAGCGGTAATGGTTATAAAGATCTGCAACACGGCGTGTTACCAAGAAACCTCCACGATGCGACCGCTCGAATGGCGCAATCGCAAATAGCCTCCGAGCTATTTGGCCAAAAGTTTGTCGATCATTTTTGTAAATCACGGTTATGGGAATGGCGACAATTTTCAGAGCAGGTCACAGATTGGGAAACAAAAAGATATTTTGAAATTATTTAACTGAACAATGGATACAGCAAAAATTTACGGTTTTAATTTTCCGACATCGATCCGTTTTGGTGCTGGAGTGATCGATGAGCTACCAGACTATTTATTGACCAATGGACTTAATCGCCCTCTACTGGTAACGGATCCGACTATCGCCCAACTGCCATTTTTTAAGGGAGTCCAACAAAAGCTGACGAACAAAGGGATCGACGTTATTGTCTTTCATGATTTGCATAAAAATCCAATAAAATCTGATGTTCTTTTGGGAGGAGATGTCTTTAGAGGGCAAAATAGAGATTCAATTATTGGCGTTGGCGGTGGAGCAGCACTCGACGTAGCACGGGCAATTGCCTTGCGCGCAAATCATCATCGTGATTTATTTGATTACGACGATCTGATCGGTGGCGATATCTATGTGACCAACGAGATACCACCATTGATTACTGTACCCACGACCGCCGGGACTGGGAGTGAGGTGGGGCGTAGTGCTATTATTTCAGAAGATGAAACCAAGAAAAAACGAATTCTATTTAGTCCCAGATTGATGGCAAAAATTGTATTTGCCGATCCTTTGCTTACAATGGATCTGCCACCGTTTATTACGGCAGCAACGGGAATGGACGCACTTACCCACAATATGGAAGCCTATTTGGCCAAAGGGTATCATCCGATGTGTGATGGTATAGCGCTTGAAGGAATGGCCATGGTGGCGACGTCTATTGAGTGTGCTACGAAAGAATCAGACTTGCCATCCCGCTCTAAAATGCTTTTGGCATCATTGATGGGAGCTGTTGCTTTTCAGAAGGGTTTAGGAGTCGTTCATAGTTTAGCGCATCCGCTGTCCTCGCTCCTTGATACCCATCATGGACTGGCCAACGCGGTAAATCTTCCCTATGGCATGCAGTTTAATTATGTCGGTTTTGAAGATCGTTTCGATAAAATGGCCATGGCTTTAGGGCTCGGCAGTCATGCTGGAGACAGGGTCGTAGACTATCTGTTTGACCTCAATGTACGTTTGGGACTGCCAACACAATTATCTGCGATAGGCGTGCAAAAGGAACATCTGCAACCGTTATCAGAACTGGCGTTTGCAGATTTCTGTCACCCATCAAACCCCAAGCCCGTTAGCAAAGCAGATTTTCTTGCAATTTATGAAACCGCTTACGAAGGAAAATAATATGTTAAAAATCGGTATTAGTGCGTGTTTTTTTTATCCAGACCCCGAGAGGACGGTCTTTGGACACAAATCACTGAGCTATATGGAAAATGATATGGTTCGATGGATAACTAAAAAAGGCGTTCTTCCTATATTATTGCCGGATCTTGAAGAATCATTATTAGCGGACATCTTACACCAGATGGATGGCATAGTTCTTCAAGGTGGAAGCGATATAGCACCCCAGCATTATGGAGAAGAGCCTATCGGACCCTGGAAAGGAGACCCTTATCGGGATCAATATGAGCTAAAGATATTGGATTATGCCATCAGAAATCATAAGCCAGTCTTAGGTATCTGTCGGGGATTTCAGTTAATGAACGTCTATTTTGGAGGCACAATGTATCAGGATATCGGTAGTCAGCTTCCTCAGTCGGCTGTACATCGTTCAGCAAGTCTATACGACACCATCAATCATCCCGTACATATAGAACCAGGAACACTTTTCGACAGACTATATGGCCATGTTGCCAATCCATTGGTCAACACTGTACATCATCAGGCTATTAAAGATCTTGGCCATGATCTCGAAGTCTTTGCGCGCTCGGAAGACGGATTTATCGAAGCATTTGGTTATACCAAAGAAGCGGCCGGGAAAGTGATGGGTGTACAATGGCATCCCGAATTTTCCCAAACACAGAAGGGAATACTTTTAGATGAAAATTTAATTCTTAATGTTTTTATCGAACATGCAAGACAACATAGAAATTAGAAATCCTGCAACCGGTGCTGTAGTAGCAACGTTGCCTTCAACCACAACAGTTGAATTGGAAAATACACTCTCCTTACTAAAACAGGGACAGCAAAAATGGGCCAACGTTCCTTTGAAGGATCGTTTGGCGTGCATCATACAATTTGGGGAGCTGATCTTGGCGAATAAACAGGAACTTGCGGAGATCCTTATCAAGGAGACGGGCAAACCCATCACACAATCGCTTAATGAAATTAACGGAGCACAAAACCGTATCGAGCATCTTCGAAAAAATGCTGAAAGATGGCTTTCAGAAGAAATTATTGTAAATGAGGGAGCTACACTAGAACATATTCGCTATGAACCACTTGGTGTAATTGCCAATATTTCTGCATGGAATTTTCCTTATAATGTGGGCTTTAATGTTTTTCTGTACGCCTTGGTTGCGGGCAATGCCGTGCTTTATAAACCTTCTGAATTTGCTACGCTAACCGGATTGCAGTTTGCAAAATACCTTTATGAAGCCGGTATACCTGATGATGTATTTCACTGTATTGTTGGAGATGGGAGGATTGGCGAGCATATCTTATCATTGCCATTGGATGGCTATTTCTTTACTGGATCCTATAAAACTGGAGTACATATTGCTAGGACCGTAGCGCATAAATTAGTTCCAGTCCAGCTTGAGCTAGGCGGAAAGGATCCACTATACGTAACAGAAGATGTGAAAGATATAAAACAGGCGGCAGTGTCGGTAGCTGAGGGCGCTTTCTACAACAATGGGCAGAGCTGTTGTGCTGTTGAACGTATCTATGTTTCAGAACAGATATACGATGAGTTTGTCGAGGCATTTATTGAGGAGGTAGCTTCCTATCAGGTTGGCGATCCTTGCGCTGGAGACACATTTATCGGTCCTTTAACGAGGGCTGCTCAGCTGGACGTCCTTGAGGATCAAGTGAAAGATGCCCTTGCAAAGGGAGCAACACTACGGTTGGGCGGACATGTATTAGAAGGTAAGGGATATTATTATGCTCCCACAGTATTTGAGCACTGTAATCACAACATGCTACTTATGCGTGAAGAGACTTTTGGTCCGTTGATAGGTATACAAAAGGTCACTTCAGACGAAGAGGCAATTACGTTGATGCAGGATACGACCTATGGCCTTACTGCAGCGGTGTTTTCGTCCGATCAGGATAGAGCAATGAATATCCTTAGCAAAATGGATACAGGAACGGTGTATTGGAACTGCTGTGATAGGGTAAGCCCTAATGTGCCTTGGTCCGGAAGACGAAATTCTGGCTTAGGTTCGACCTTATCGGCTCAAGGTATACGAGCATTTGTTCAGCCTAAAGCCTATCATTTAAGACCCGCATAATTTAATGTTTAATTCTATGGATATAGCCCATTATGCCGATCGTTCATTGGATAATGGGCTTTCCCTCAAAAATAAATTTCGGTACCTCATGAGAGTGAGTGCGTAAAGATTATGGCGTCCGCTTCATGGAAAAGTGATCGCCAAGGTGACTTATGCCGATGCAATAGATATGCAAGTCCTTACTGAGGAGAGATAGACTGAATGAATTCGCTAAAATACTTGAAGACTCTCGCAACATTTTCTATTTTTGTTACAAACAGAAAAGAAATGAGCACTGAAGTGACAGGTTTGAAGCGTGTAGCCACACTATGTATATTAAGAAATAAAGATAAGTTTCTATTGTTAAAGCGCCTTAAAGAACCCAATAAAGATATGTATGTTCCCGTTGGTGGGAAATTAGACCCATTTGAAAACCCGGATGATGCGGTAGTTCGTGAAGTCATGGAAGAAACAGGGATCCATATCACGTCAAAACAATTTTGTGGCATGTTAACCGAAACATCACCGATCAATTACAATTGGATCAGCTATGTATATGTATCCGATATCGAATATGTAGAGGCCCCCTATTGTAATGAGGGTGACCTCGAATGGATCGCTGCAGACGAACTGGAATCTATTCCGACCCCTTTAACCGATCTTTATATTTATGATTATGTGGCTAAGGGAAAACTGTTTGCTTTTAATGCCGTATATGATTCAGACCTAAACTTGACCGGGTTATGGGAACAATATAATGGCATCAAGATCAAGTAAACTACTTAAATTGAATTAAAATTAGAATGATTATCAATAAAACTGCCATTAAAGTCATCGCATTCGATGCAGATGATACATTATGGGTAAACGAACCATATTTTCAAAAAGCAGAACATGATTTTTGTGCACTGTTAGAAAATTATCTTCCACAGCATGCAGTATCAAAAGAATTATTTGAAACAGAAATGAATAACCTGTCCCTCTATGGGTATGGTGTGAAAGGCTTTATTCTTTGTATGATAGAGACTGCCAGCCGTATTTCGGCAGGACAGTTATCGCTGAAGACAATAAACAAAATCATAGCGATTGGACAAGATTTATTAAAGATGCCGATTGAATTATTGGAAGGTGTTGAAGATACGTTGGTAAGGCTGAGTGCACATTATAAGCTAATCGTAGCCACAAAAGGCGACCTTTTGGATCAGGAAAGAAAGCTGAAAAATTCGGGTCTCCAAAAGTACTTCCATCATGTGGAAATTATGAGTAACAAGAAAAATGACGATTACTCAAAATTATTAAGAAAAATTGAATGCCCCGCTGAAAATTTTATCATGATCGGAAATTCAATCAACTCCGATGTTCTGCCTGTTTTGGCATTGGGGGGACAGGCAATACATGTCCCTTACCATGTGACTTGGACACATGAGCAAGCTTGTGATGAGGTTAAACCAAGCAATTTCCTGCAGGTAGAAAGTCTAGATCAACTGCTACCGATTCTGCTTTAATCGAAAATGCGCATCTAGATGCGCATTTTTCCACCGACTGTTCCCCAGCAAAGAGCTGCGAAACAATTAACTGTATTCTGTTGTTATTCATCAGTACAGTTAACCTCTCACATGGCAATAATTACGAAATATCTAATTATCCTTTTACCCTTTTTTATTTTAAGCTGTAAGAGCAGTCAGCAAAAAGGCGATACGTTCTATTTTGGTGGAAATATTATTACGATGGAAGATGATTTTCCCCAAGTAGATGCGTTAGTAGTAAAAGGCGGGAAAATTCTTTTCGTCGGTAGCCGGAAAGAAGCGGGCCCCTATGTAGGGGAAAACACGAAACAGATCGATTTGAAGGGAAAAACTTTACTGCCTGGCTTTATTGATGCCCATGGCCATATCACTTCAAGAGCAGGAATGGAACAGGCAATAGATTTATCGCCAAGTCCATATGGTACCGTTAATTCAATACCAGATCTTCAAAAGACTATATTATCAGTTATTAAGCGAACAAAATTAGGCGCGTCTGTTCCTGTATTAGGAAATGGTTACGATGATGCTATCATGCGTGAGCATCGCCATCCGACTCGTCAGGAATTGGATGCGATCAGTACGACAAATCCGATTATTGTCATTCATGCTTCTGGTCATGCAAGTGTTGCCAATAGTGCGATGTTGAAGTTATTAGGTATTGCCGAAAATGTGAAAGACCCGGAGGGGGGACATTACGGCCGAAGCCCTGATAATCGACTAAACGGCAAACTAGAAGAAAATGCCTCTTTTGCCGCACTGGTGAAGTTGACGAATATGATTCCCAAGCCTCAACAGGCCAAAAATGAGCTATCTCAATCCCTAAAAGATTTTGTCAAAGCGCAAGACGAATGGCTTAGTTATGGGCAGACAACAATCTGTGACGGACGTTCGATGGGAGTGGGGGTTGGCCTGTTGAAGGAAGCAGCTTCGAAAAATCTTCTAAAGGCAGATGTGGTTTATTTTCCGGATTTTGAAGCAAACAAAGCCGAATGGAAATCCTTTAAACCCAGTTACATGAAATACGAAAAGCGTTTGAAATTTGGTGGATTTAAATTTTCTGATGATGGTTCGCCTCAGGGGAAGACAGCTTGGTTGACAGAACCATACCTGATTCCACCAGAAGGTCAACCGGCAGATTACAAAGGCTTTCCAATCTTTTCGGACCAGACCCTCTACAATGATTTAAAAACAGTGTTTTCAAATCATATTACGGCACAACTACATGTTAATGGCGATGCGGCTATTGATCAGGCACTTCGTGTGATCGGCAGATTGAAAGCCGAAGGAATTTATAAACCTGAGCTTAGGGCAACCTTGATACATGTGCAGAACAGCCGCCCCGATCATATCGCCAAGATAAAAGATATCGGTGTTATTCCTTCCTATTTTTCATCCCATGTTTACTTATGGGGAGATTGGCACTATCAAAGTGTTTTTGGTCCCAAACGTGCGGCGTTTATTAGTCCAGCTCAGTCGGCAAAAAAAGCGGGAATACTGTTTACCATCCATCATGATAGCCCAGTAACGCCTCCAGATCTATTGACCGGGGTGTATGCTGCAGTCAATCGGACGACACGTTCGGGAATGTTGTTGGGGCCAGATGAACGTATTGATGTCAGGGACGCACTCAAAGCAATTACCATCAATGCTGCCTATCAGTATCAGGAAGAAAAAGATAAAGGGTCTCTCAAAAAAGGAAAACTAGCTGATTTGGTTATTTTGGATCAAAATCCATTAACAATTGATCCCCAAAAATTACGGGACATCAAAGTAATTGAAACAATCAAAGAAGGGAATGCCGTCTTTAAGCGAAATTGATCGATCTGTCAATCCCATAATAAAACAGCATTGTAAACTCATTTTGATTCGCGATTGTTTGGAAAAACCCGCTATTGTACTGTTAGTTGCCACTCTGCTGGACTAGTGACGATGAGTCGAAGTCATCGTTTTCAAGAGGATCAAATGTTGGGATAAAACAGGAGAGTTGTATAGTAATACAACAGCGTCAAGTCTTCATCCTTTAAAGAAATAGCGAATAATAAATCGCCACATGCAAATATTAAATGGTCTTAAACTTTTGCGGCTTGTGGCCTATCTTTACACGATGATCGATTCATGATGTCACTTTTGAACAAACAATAGATCTATTTCATCATGCAACGCAGGGAGGGTTATGTTAGATGGAATCCTGTTTTTACTAAAATCCAGAAATAAATATGAAATCGCTATTGATATTTCTTTTTTCGATAAACCTTGTTTACGGTCAATCTATACCAAATTTGACAGTAGGTTATGGAGATTGTTATGATAGCCTTCCCAAATTAGTAATCAAAGCAGCTACACCAGAAGACTATCATAAAGCATTTAGCTCCAACATTATCAATAAAACTCCTGCTGTTGAACGGAAAAGCTTTGTGATTCCTACAGGCAAAGGCAAGCTAAAGTTCAGGAAATATAGTTTTTCAGCCGGTTATGGCGATGGATTTAAGGGTTGGGCGTATAAAGGCTATCTTCCCAAACTGAAAATGCATATTCTCGTAAGCATTCATGTTGCTGAATCATTAGGTTTTAGCGATTTAGTTTTACTCGATAGCATCAACGGTAGTCAACATACAATTGCTTCAGTCGGCGACGGTGCAGTTGAAATACCAATTCCATCTCCAAACGGAGATTTTCTTGCTTATTATTATAATGAGGCCTATGCTGCGAATAGTTGCTTTATAGGGGTACTTGCTGTCCGCAAAGAAAAGGCTCCTTTCCGGATCAAACTTTCCGAATACAACAGTTTTGAAACGGACAATTGGGCGGTGGAAAACATCAGATGGATCGATAGCACGACGATTATCATAAAAGCTTATACGCTTAAAAAAGTTGCCAATGAAAATATGAAGCAGTTTGCGTACTACACTGCCCGGTTAAGCAAAGAAAATACAAACTAAGGTATAGAGATGAACATACAACAAAATATCATCATGCTAACTGTTGCTGCAATTTGCTCTTGTAACAATCCTAGCGTACCCCTACAAAAACGGGATGTTAAGCAATCAGAACATCCTATTGACGGAGAAGTAGTGATATCCAGGCAGCAGATAGATACGGTCCCCGCCTCACATACCACGAATGAGGTTAAGACTACAACATCCATAAAATTCAATGAATTTGTCGTTTCGATTCAAGGTATGGCCATTTTTGATCCAGAAAGGATGGATCGACTACAACGTGATACCGTAGAAATCGAAGCAGAAGTCGGGGAAAGCATCGAGGGAACTTATATTTCTATTTTAAGTGATCAGGTCCGTGACTTGAAGGTGGAACAACGCTATGAAACCAGCGTAACTATTATGAATGAAGGTCCCCATTGTGATCTTACCGAATGGAAACATTTTAACTCAGACTGGAAGCCTTTAAAACAAATGGGAATGGCCTTTTTCTAAGTGAAGAATATACTGATCAGGATCATCGGACCTTTCCCAGCGTATCTATGGACGAGTTGAAACAAAAAGTAAAAGAGCAGTGTGGTGAAGAATGGTTTAAACTTTTGACTAAAGTAAAATCGCCATCTGAATATCCATCAGGAGTCGGTATAAGCCGTTATTTCTTACGAATCGCATGTCGTCTTAAAGATAACGGTAAAAAAGTTACCAAATTAATCATTATCAAAACTCCAATGGGATGTTAACAGCTTAATTGCTGAATCACAACACCAGGATTTTCCAAGTTATAAATCTATACAAAGAGATTACGAAAAAAGTAATGCTTTCAAAAGATTCAGTATTTTAACACCGGTTTTATTATTTTTGCTATGGTTGGACCAATGAAATACCACTTCAAGAACACAACAATGAAATTAAGCCTATTGACTAAAGCAATTTTTACTATAGTATTCTTATTTTTAACAAAGAATAATATTTTCGCCCAAACCAAATACCAAAAGGATTTTTATGAGTTTTGGTCTGATATCAATAAACATTATGCTTATTTAGAAAGGCAAAATATCGACTGGAATAAAGTCAAAGAAATTTATTCTTCACAAGTAGAAAAAGTTACAAATGACAACGAGTTTATTCAGTTGCTTGAAAATACGTTGAATGAGCTGTACAATGGACATTCGTCGTTAAGCACAAATCTTAATACATCAAACAGGATAATTCCATCATGGTCCGACCTACGTGTCGAAAAAAATGGAAACAAATATTTAATAAAAGACTTAAGAAAAGGTTTTGGTGCAGATTTAGCTGGGTTAAAAATTGGTATGCAAGTAACTCTTTTCAACGGAAAAGCAATCGATGAACAGTTAAAAAGTTTCTTACCTCGATTTACAGATCATTACAGTCCAAAGATGTATCAGTATGCTTTAGATATGCTTTTTGCGGGAACTCATGATAAGAAACGCGTGATTACTGTCGTTGAAAACGGCGAACGTAAAACATTTGAACCGGTAAGCTATGGCAATCGGAATGAATTGTTGTATTATAAAATTATAAATGGAAACACAGCCTATATCAAAATCAATAATTCACTGGGAAATAATAACTTGATCGCTGAATTTGATAAGACGCTTGACAGTTTGATTTCTAATAAAAACCTTATTTTGGATTTGACTGAAACTCCTAGCGGTGGAAATTCAACGGTTGCGAGGGCCATTATGGGGCGGTTTGTCAATAAAGTTCTACCTTATCAAATTCACGAATTTGATGAGAAGGATTATGACACAAAACGACATTGGGTAGAGTATGTAAGTCCACGTAAGGAAATCTTCAAGGGTAATGTGTATATCCTCGTGGGACACTGGACAGGAAGTATGGGCGAAGGGATAGCTATAGGTTTTGACGCGCTTGATAGAGCGACAGTTATTGGCACACCTATGGCCGGGCTATTAGGCGCAATTTCAAACTTCCGTCTCACAGAAACAAAAATTGGATTCCAATTCCCAACGGAAAGATTGTATCATATCAACGGAATGCCAAGAGAGGATTTTATTCCCAAGATTTTGTGTGAAAATATCGAAGAAACATTAAAAAAAGCGAAGGAGATAGCTTGGTAGGTTAGATAGGAGATGATGGCTCAGTTTGCCTGAAAACTCATGGAGCAATGTTAGGATCAATGTGAACAACTAAAGAGTATATGTTTAGTAAAATTAATAAAACCTTTATCCTTCTTGTGCTTGTACTTGTTTCCAACTACAGCAAAGCACAAACCGGATATAAGAATTTAAATATACCTGCATCAGTTGAAGGATCTAACTTTTTTAATACGGATAAAAGGAATTGTATAACGCTTCCATTTGGGTATTCAAATATTTCAAAACAACTACCTGTCGATTCCGTATTGTCGGCTATGCAAGATCACCGTGGTTTAGGAAATCGCTATGCATTAAAATTTGATCAATCAATCAAAAACAATCTCGTAACGATACCCGAAGCATATGATGTTTCTTTTCCATTTGAGCAAGATATCGGCAAAGAATATAATCAGATTAAACTTGCCTCCAATTTCCTCCGTTATGGGGATTATTCGCTTCATTTTCTGGCCATTTATAACGCTGTCCGCTATAGTGAACCATTCATAGAAAAAATATATTTAATTTCAGTAAAGAATGGGAAGCCGGTTGATATAAGAAGAATTTATCTTCATCATGAGGGAGAAATGGGATTCACAGACTATACACTATTCTATATCGATAAAAATTTTATAATCTCATTGCGGGATTATGAATTTAATGAGAATCCCTTTAGGCAAAAACCTGTTTATCAATTTCAGCTCTTAAGCAACGGAACATTTGTCAGATACTATGATCAGAATGGATTATATAAAACAGATGAAGAACAGGGCTCAATTAAAAATCACCATAAAGAAGGAAAATGGATCGAATTTAAAACAAATCGGTTTGTGGACTTACAAGAATATCCATCATTTACAGATTCGTATACGTACTTGGAAGCAAGGTATAAAGGAGGGCTTCCTGATGGCAAATGGAAGTATTATAAATTATTGCAGGAATATAATGAAGAAACGGGGGAACCAATAATCAACACAAGAAAAAGAGGACCGTTGATTTATACTGAACTATACAAAAATGGATTATTGGAAAAACGAGAGTTCCATATTCTTGATAAGTAGCCCCTCCGTTATAAGTGATAAATATGTAACTTGTAGAAAAGGTGAAAAAGGCTCCGAAGTTCCTTCTAATTAGAACTTAAAATATGAAAATAATACTACAGGTGCTATGCGATTTGTAGTTTGCCAACAGTGGATCGAGCCCGAAAGAGGCGGAATAATACATGCAGAATATTAATTATGGAAATAATCATCAGACAAGCAAAAGAAAGCGAAATCAATGTGTTAATTGAGTTTGAACAAGGGATCGTTGAAGCGGAACGACCTTTTGATAACACATTAAAGCCAGGCGAAATTCATTATTATGATCTCCTCGAATTGATCAAGTCTAGGGAGGCTGAAGTCCTTGTTGCAGTTGTTGACGATCAACTTGTCGGATCAGGATATGCGAAATTATTGGATTCAAAACCTTATCAAAAGTATGAAAAGTATGCTTATCTTGGTTTTATGTACGTTAGGCCAGAATATCGAGGTCAGGGTATCAACAAGATGATTTTACACCGATTGATCGATTGGGCAAAAGAAAGAAATATCTCGGAAGTAAGACTTCAGGTTTATGAAGAAAATACCAGTGCAATAAAAGCCTATGCAAAGGCAGGATTTAAACCAAATCTTCTGGAAATGCGTATGGAAATCGATGACAGATAACAGTGAAAATCCGATGAGATAATATCTATAACAAGTAAAAAAGACTTCTTTTAAAACTTTAAAAGAAGCTTTTTTTTATTGGTAAGGCATTACACACTCATTTTAAACCGATTTATTCGTTGTTATGCTCAATTTCGGCAATGATTTCTTTGGCAGATTTAATCACCTGATCATTCAGCTGAATAATCATATTTGCTTGAGATGCTGCATTGATAAGAATCCCTTTTACTTTTGGCGATGCGTTAATTGCTTTGTACATTAAATCAGGATTGATATTTGCATTGGGAACGGATACCAGCTCATCTGCGAGATTAAAAACCAATGAGTTATAGTAGGTTTGCCAATCGTCTTTTGATGGTACTACGGTTTGATAATATTCCAAAATTCCTGTTTTTAATTTTCGATCCTTAATGAGACCGATTTTTCCACTAGATCGAAATCCTTCATAATTTCCAGTATTTCTGATCTTAAAGATCGGATTAAGGTTCATCTTAATACGGTCATTTGGGTTGACTTTCACCAAGCTATCAATTTTTTGTTGGTTTAATTCCCCGTAAAATTTACATCCTTCCGCTGTGTTCGTTAGGTAGGAATTTTGCTTTTCTAAGTCGTGGACATCTTTTTCGAGATCGACTTTTAGGTCCTCCAAAAATTCTTTTACTTCTTGTTGTTCATGCCTATGCTCACTCCAACCGTGAAGCCATATCGAAAGTGATACTGCAAAAACGATAATGAAGATCTCAATGGATATTTCTTTCAATTTTTCGGTGAGACTATGCTTTGGCTCCTTTGCGGTTTTATAAATTTTCTTCGTGTGCTTAATGATCTCGTCTTGCATTTTACAGCTTTAAGTTAATATAAAGGTGATTTGTTAAATATTGGTGCTAATACGCAAAGATGCAAAAGTTTGGTAAAACACACAAATTAATAACTTATCTATTACCTCTTTTATGGCAGAAAACACCTGTCAAATTGTTTTATCGGGTATATACCATGGATTATACTAAATAGTGACTGGTTTAGAACAGAAAAATTCCGTATATTTAGGTTCGTAAATTAACGGAAAATAGACTTTATATTATGAGAATTCGGGCAGGATTGCTAGTAGTGGCTCTTACGCTTCCTTTCCTCGTTTGTGGGCAAAATCGCTATCAAATTAATGGCACAATACCCCCACTGCAGGATGGTGCTAAAGTATTTTTGATCTACGAGATAGAAGGTAAGTCTGTCGTGGATTCCACTTTTTCCAGAGGAGGAAATTTTTCATTTTCGGGAACCGTAGACTATCCTGTTTCATCATCGTTATATCTCAATAAAAATCCATATGTAAATAGACCAGCTCGCAACGAGCAAATGGATTTTTTTCGTTTTTACCTTGAGCCTGTGACTATGGAAATGCGAGCAAGCGACTCCTTGAAGAACATTGTAATTAGCGGGTCTCAAATTAATCTCGACCAAGATGCTTTAAAAAAAATGCGAAGCGTTGTAGATGATAAATTTACAGCACTTAATAAAGAATTTTATGCACTTTCAGCTAATCAACAGAGCGATCCTAAAGTACGGGAAGCTTTTATTGATCGGGAAAAGGGATTAATGGATGACCTGTATAGCGTTCATTTAGCATTTGCTCGCCAACATCCATCGTCTTACCTTAGTTTAATCAGTTTATCCTTTGTTGCTGGACAGGAGAAATTTATAGAAGAGGTTAAAGGGATATACAGCGGTTTAGCGGAGGAGCTCAGAAGCTACCCTTTGGCCAAAGAGATACCCATGCAATTAGAATCGTCGATCAGGACCAAAGTTGGACAGATTGCCCCCGATCTTGAACTACAGACGCAAATGGGTACGAGTCTAAAACTAACTGAATTCCGAGGAAAGTATCTATTAGTAGACTTTTGGGCTAGTTGGTGTGGACCATGCCGTGAGGAAAATCCAAATCTTGTAGCGCTTTACAATAAATACAAAGATTCGGGATTCGAGATCTTAGGAGTATCCCTGGACAAGGCGGCTCAACGCGAACAATGGATGAAAGCAATTGCAGATGATAAGCTCAGTTGGCCACAAGTATCTGATTTAAAAGGTTGGGATAGCCAAGCAGCAAAACGTTATGGCATAAATTCCATACCAGCAAGCTTCTTATTGGATCCCACAGGAAAAATTATATACCGCGACCTCAGGGAAAAAGATTTAGAAGAAAAGTTAAAGGCGATCTTTTCCGATAAAGACGATCCTAAATAATGCGTCTAGTAGTGTGTCCGATAAGACATATTAAGACTGGAATATTCTTGTCAGGCCCAGAAACGTAAATGCAAAATGTACTAAGAAGAAAGCTGGTAATGAATAGGCTGATCAAATCACTGATTCATCTAATCTATAAATAAATTCCTCGATTTCGATTTGGCGTGCATTAGCAAAACCTCGGTCTGTACCAACCTTAACAAAACCACAATTTTCCAGTACTTTTTGAGAACCGATATTATCGAAAGCGACACGCCCATAAATCGGACGGCTTGTTTCAAATGAAAGAAGTTCTTTAAGCGCCTTTGTTGCAATTCCACGTCCCCAGAATTTCCGGTCAATCCAATAAGTGATCTCAGCATCACCATCAATAACAAACTTCGCAATACTTCCTACAATTGTCCCATCAACCAGAATCGTTTGATTGTTTATACTTGGCTCATTGAGAAATTTAGCATATTTCTCAAGGTAAGCTTCTTTGTCTGAAGAAGTACTTGAGGTAAATGCGGCGAGATAATTTGCTTCTTCATCAAGCTGAAACTGATAATGTGTTTCTAAATCCGTGTATATTGTCGGTCTAAGCGTAAGTTGAAAGTTGAGGGCATCCATGTTTTTTTATGTTCGGTTTATTCTCAAATATAGTAATAAATACACTATTGTTTAAACTCGCCTCAGCTATACGTGGATATGAATCAAAAAACAAATTCTATCGTCTTCGAATTGGGCGTTTCTATCTTTCCGACCTATATTGTCATTGACCGAGATGGCAAGATCATCTTTAGCGATTCATCCGAGGGGCTTGCTCGTATAAAAGATATTGTACTAAAATAATGATTATAATAGGCCAAAGTTATTATAATCGTTGTGGTAGTAATAATATCTATCGCTTAAAAGGATCAACCATTTGGAACTGCAGTAAGTATGAATATGAAAGTTTTCATCAAAGCCAACTTAAAGTCCAGCTGAGGAAAAGCCGAACAAAGGTAGAAGTTGGTCAGGTCAAGAGCCTTTAAATTTAGACTTCTCCTTTTATCGAAATTTAAGTGGGTATGATGTTCCTTCACTGAGCCCATACGGGGAGAGATCTAGCCTCCTCGATTCCTAAAACATTATCTTGGTATTTAAACACAGTTTCAGGTACTATGTGGTTTTCGCTTATATCGATCCCCTTAACGGAGGAAAAGAGATTTAGATGCCTTTTCACAAGCGGCATGGTATGAATATATGAACGGGTTATTTTGTCAGGGTCGGAGTCGCAACTACTATTTTTCTTAGCCTTAGACCTCGCTTGACATATGTACATATTATCGGTGTAAAAAAAGATCATTTCAATCTTATTTTCAGGATACAAGGCTTTAATGTCTTGTAGCATTTGAAGATGCGCCTTATTAACGATATTGACCTCAACAGCAAAATCTTCGTCATGACTCAGCAGCCCCAACAGCTGTTCCTCAAATCTCCGATATCCATCTTTTAAACCTAGTTCAGCATAGCTTTGAACAAAGAGATTTGGGTCAAGTATCTTAATCCCTTCTGGGATGAAATACTGACCACAAGTACTTTTCCCAATGTAAGGGGGACCGGTTATCACATATATTGTCGCCATGATCAAATACTTTGAATCGTGCCATCGCGATGCTCTTCAACCATTTGCCCATCCTTGTTATAAACCAATGGCTGTTCGCGAGAAAATAAATAGGAACGAATGCTCTTTTGCAATTCTTGCCTCCATTGTATCTTTTCATCCGCAGACATAGTGAGCGGATCTTTTTTCATCTTTCCAGTTTTGACAAGTTCTTCTTCTTGAATTATCCTTTTCATTTAAAACTTAATTAACATTAGCTTGTACGATTAATTAAATATAAACATATATTAATATATTATAAAAAAATATTAATATAAAAAACGCCAATAATTTGATGAATTGACTTTTGATTGGCAACAAGATCCATTAATAAAAATTGACTGATGTTGTTAATTCTCTTGATCAAGAAAGCCTACGAAAGAATTATACAGTTCATAGGTAAAGTTATGTGCCTACTTGAATATCTTAAGGTAAAATTTAGACAACTAACAAAATGTAGAGCGATAATGTAAAACTTTCGAACTCATTAATCTAGCTCAGAATCTCGTATTCATAACGACTCTCCAGTCACCGGATTTGGCTCTTATTATACGTGGGATTTGGAAGAAGACAGTCCCATTAAACATGAACTTCTTTGCTTTTATCTAAGTGCTGTTTTTGGTGCCGATTTAGTACTTAAAACAGAAAAACCGTTTTTAACAGTGTTAAAAACGGTTTGTTTTGCGGAAAGGGAGGGATTCGAACCCTCGATACAGTCATCCCGTATACAGTCTTTCCAGGACTGCTCATTCGACCACTCTGACACCTTTCCGTGTTTCAGTGCACAAATGTAGTAATTTTTTAATTTATTGCAACCTTATTCGTATTATTTACCATCCAATTTATTATATTCTATTGAGCCTAAGCCTATTGTTTTTATTTTTTAATGAATAAAACTTATTCCTTATTTTTCGGAATGACAAATAATTATTTCGACATAAAAGGGGAGGTCCTTGACATAGCGCTAAAACGCACCAAGGAACGTATTACAATGATAGAATCTGCTTTGGAAACCGCACGGGATTCAAGCAATGACGATACAAAAAGTAGTGCTGGAGACAAATATGAGACGTCACGTGAAATGATTCAACAGGACATCAATCGATACCAAAAACAACTCCTTGAAGCAAATAAAGATCTACAGCAACTGATCAGTATAGAATCATTATCAAATGATGTAATTGATGTCGTCAGATTAGGAACACTTGTTCAAACCAATGTTGGACTATATTTGATCGCCACAAGTATCGGAGCTGTAAAAATAGGGACCAATAATATCTTCGTTATCTCGCCTGCATCTCCAATTGGACAACTACTTATCGGGAAAAAAATAGGTGATAGTTTTGTTTTTAATAACGTTAATCAAAAAGTTATTGCAATTTACTAGGTGATGAAAATACCGAAAAATTAAACAATATGCCGACGCATCTGTTCTTATTTAGTACAGAAACAAAGAATGACATGAAATTCAATAGTTTAATTTTAATCTTCTTGCTTGGTGCTGCACTATTTATTCACTCTTGTAGATCGCCCGAGTCGGACGAAAAACTAAGATCAAAAATCGAGACAGCGTTGGAAACTACTGCGGGCATCGGAGTCGATGTCGAAGAGGGTAATGTAACCTTGAATGGACAAATAGGTTCAGACTCTCTCAAGCAGGACATAGAAAACAAAACAAAGCTAGCCGGAGGAGAGGATATCAAATCCATTCACAACAATATTGTCGTAAATCTTCCTGAACCAGAAGATGCCCGTGAAAAATATCACGAAATTTTGGGCGGCGCGATAGATTCTACCTTAACACGAGATGTTAACCTTGTTCTGGAAGATTTTCCGACCATTACAGCACAGGTTAAAGAAGGGATTATAATTGCAACGGGTAATCTTGAAAAATCAAAAATAGATACACTCAAGAAACGATTGGAACATATCAAGCCCAAAGGTATTGATATAAAAGGGGTCACAAGCCGATAGCCTAAGAAAAAAAGAAGCTACCCGCAATTGGCAGGCAGCTTCTTTCATTTCTTCATATGTTTATTTAATACCTAAGTTAAGCATTTTCTATTAAATCTCGTATAGCAACAGAAGCTATTGCCCCACCAAAAGCCGCTGGTAAATAGGACATGGTGCCATAAGCGGACTTTTTAAAATTACTTCCATCGGTATACAATAATGAATCCTTGTTTGGAAGTTCGGTTGAAAATGCCACTTTCACTCCATCACGTATACCATGTTTGCGCAATTTCTTACGGATATGTTGGGCCAACTTACAATTATAAGATTTACCGATATCAGCAATTTTTATTTTTGTCGGATCCACTTTGCCACCGGCACCCATTGAACTCACAAATGGTATATTGGCTTCTAACGCCCTCCGAATGAAAAATAGTTTCGGTGTAATACTATCAATGGCTTCCACACAATAATCTGGCGCCAATTCTAATAAAGCGGGTATCTTTTCTGGAATGATAAAATCTTGTATTACGGTTAAATCCAACTCAGGATTAATGGCCAACAATCTTTCCCGCATAATTTCAGCTTTTGCTTCACCATGATTAGTTGCCAAGGCAGGCAATTGTCTATTACGGTTAGACGGATCCACTGTGTCTCCATCGATAATGGTCATTTTCCCAACTCCCGCTCGGCATATAAATTCTGCAGCAAAGGATCCAACACCACCTAATCCCAAAACCATCACATGTGAATTTGCCAATTTTTCAACCGCTGATCGACCTATCAATGCTTCGGTACGTGACAGCCAACTTAAATCTTTCATCTATCTAAATTTGTTTTTTTATATTTTCATGAAACCTTATAGCTATCCGACAACGTGAATAAACAGACTATGATGGCCTCACTTATTAAATACTTTCTTATAATTTTGGTATAAAGCCAGCTTTAGCTCCTCCAACTCGATCGATCTGATCCGAGCTACGTATTGATAAAGCGTAGTAATTTCTACGGTCGTATCTGTATCCGTTTCTAGAAACAATTGACTGAGTGAAATATTTTCCAAAAGCTCGTCTTGACTTCCATTTAAACAATGTCCACCTATTGAAAGATAGTACCCTTGATCAATTAATTGCCGAGCTAGTGTCCAATTTTTCCGATAGCCATGGAAAACAACAGCTTCGTTAAAATTCACTTTTTTTAAACAACCGACAATCTCCTGAAAAGCTCGAACACAATGAATAATCAACGGTTTTCGATAAACTTGAGCCAGTTGAACCTGTCGATCAAAGACCTGCTGCTGCTGGATGAGGGGAATGGCAATATTTTTATCCAAACCGCATTCGCCTATCGCCAAAACTTGATACTGCTTTAATCCTCCTTTCATTAAGGCTAAAGCAAGTTCAGAATTCCCGTCTATATACCATGGATGTAACCCTATGGAGCAATCTGTTTCAGTGATTTCTTCGGCATGATTCAATGCGATATTCTTCACCGAGAGAATCGCGCGCTCTTTGATCGGATAATTCCGATGAGTATGTAGATCGATATAAGGAACTTGTGGTACCAATGGGACAAAGGTCGAAAAAATACTTGAAGCAAAAAATATTCTCTACAAAATTAGTATAGTTTTATTCTTCCAATCTTGCATCTAGGGCTTCAAGGATGGCTGAAGCTTTCAAAAGGCATTCTTGATACTCCTGATCTGCAGCTGCCTGATTGGTGACCGCCCCTCCAGTATGAAAGGAAAGGTACCGTTTTTGTTTATTATACAGCAGTGAGCGGATGACAACATTAAAATCGAACTCATCATGTACAGTGTCAAAGTATCCGATAGACCCTGCATAGACACCTCTCTTTCGAGCTTCAAGCTGATCGCAAATTTGCATAGCTGCAATTTTGGGAGCACCTGTCATCGAACCTGCAGGAAAGGTATTTCTAAATACATCCACATTGGCGACTTCTGGGTCTTGCATGCAGGTAATGGTAGAAATCATTTGATGCACTTGTTCGAAGGATTGAATCTCAAAAAGGCGAGTAGCCTCAACCGTGCCAGGAAGAGCACTTCGTGTCAGGTCATTACGCACCAAATCAACGATCATCACATTTTCAGCAATCTCCTTTTTTGACCGCAACATATCAGCTATAATCTGTCGGTCCTCTGTTGGATTTGCCCCCCTTTTCGCCGTACCTTTAATCGGCTGAGAAATCAGCTTTCCCTGCCTTTTCGCTAAAAATCGCTCCGGAGAAGCACACATGATAAAATGATGTCCTACTCTGAAGAACGAACTAAATGGGGTAGGTGATATGCTATTCAATTGATGATAAACTTCGAGCGGCGAGATGTCGGCGTTCTCAGCAAAAAATTCTTGACAAAGGTTAACTTCATAAATGTCTCCACGTTGAATATGCGCTTGCACATCTTCAAATGCTTTGACGTACTCACTTTTTGTCCAACGCGATTGTACTTGCACTACGATTGGAGCTGCTAAAGGAATCTTCGTATCGGAAATAGCTTGATAGATTTTAACTGGATCTTCAGCCTCTATATGCACTTGATTTGCCGTCCATCGGAGCGTAATCGCTGGCACGAAGAAATAAGCTTCCGGAAATTCGAGCTGATCCTTTCCCGTTGTCTGTAATTCCTCTATCTCATTCTTGAGGTCGTAGGATAGAAATCCAGGGATAAACTGAGATTGATATAAATTCAAAAATGTATCGAGCTGATCAAATACATTTTCATTTGCACGGAAGGAGAATAATGCCTTGACAGCCAATACTTGCTCATATCTTCCCCATTGATCGGACATCCCATTACTATTAAAGAAAGAAATTTCATCAAATTGCCCCGACCAATGCAGGGCTTTTTGATGAAATTTATCTTTAGAATCGAGAAGATCAAAACTTTCGATCCGCATAGTTTATTTTGATAAAGCTAATGTTTGTTTACGATCAGGACCTACCGATAGGATTGTGATAGGTACTTCAAGAGCTTTCTCTAAATAAGAAATGTAATTTTTTAATGCTTCAGGTATCTGCTGTTCAGACGTTATACCAGTCAAATCTTGTTTCCACCCATCAATTTCTTCCAAGATAGGTTCGGCTTGATGTGTGATGATTTCATAAGGCATATAATCAATCACTTCACCATTATATTTATAATGTGTACATGCATAGATTTTGTCGAAGGTATCCAAAACGTCGGCCTTCATCATAATCAAGTCTGTTACGCCATTAAGCATAATAGCATATTTCAAGGCAGGAATATCAATCCAACCTGTACGGCGAGCACGACCAGTAGTTGCTCCAAATTCATGACCTAATTGACGTAATTTTTCGCCAGTTTCATCGTGAAGTTCAGTAGGGAAGGGACCACCACCTACACGAGTCGCATAAGCTTTAAAGATACCATATACCTTGCCGATTTTATTTGGCGCAATACCTAGGCCTGTACAAGCTCCGGCTGTTGTGGTATTCGATGAAGTTACAAATGGATAAGAACCAAAATCCACATCCAACAGCGTACCTTGCGCACCCTCAGCCAACACACGTTTGCCTTCTTTCAGATATTGATTCACCAAATGCTCTGAATCCACATGTGGGATAGATTTAATGAATTCGATAGCATCTAAAAATGCCTTCTCTTTTTCACTGAAATCAGGTATCTCACCATAGTGCGAAAGAATGCTTAGGTGTTTTTCTTTCAACTTTTGGTAACGCTCTTGAAAATCCGGAAGTGTCGTATCACCTACACGTAAACCATTTCTACCGGTTTTATCCATGTAAGTTGGACCGATACCTTTCAAAGTGGATCCAATTTTTCCTGCACCCATTTTTGATTCTGAGGCAGCATCCAATAATTGGTGTGTAGGCAGGATAAGGTGTGCTTTTCGCGCTAAAACTAAATTGCCTTTACCCACCGGATCAAAACCAGCTGTCTTCAGGTTGTCTAACTCTCTTTTTAAGATAATCGGATCGATAACGACACCATTACCAATAAGATTTAGTGTACCTTCATTGAAGATACCAGATGGAATTGTGTTGAGTACGAATTTCTTGTTATCGAATTCCAACGTGTGTCCGGCGTTAGGGCCGCCTTGGAAACGAGCGATTAAATCGTATTTTGGACAAAATACGTCTACGATTTTACCTTTACCCTCGTCACCCCATTGTAAGCCCAAAAGCACATCAACTTGCATAGCTTTTAAAGTATAGTAATTAAAATGTTATTAATAAAAATAGACTCTATTTAAAAATAAAATGTTCAGGAATTTTCCCCTGAACATTCCTGAACAAATGTACTATTATATTTAAGAAAATATAAGATTAATTTGAAATAGCTTCGTGAGCGACGGTCTCTTCTTTTTTGTTCTTAAGTTGACAGTCTTGACATACACCATACAAATTGAGTGAGTGGTGCTTAATATCAAATTTTAAAAGATCTCCCATGAGACTCTGAATTTGGTTGATACGTGGATCACAGAATTCAACAACCTTATTACATTCAATACAGATCACGTGATCGTGTTGTTTGAACCCATATGACTTCTCAAATTGTGCCATGTTCCTTCCAAACTGGTGTTTTGTAACCAAGTCACAAGAGACCAAAAGTTCTAGGGTATTATAAACTGTAGCACGACTGACACGATATTTCTTGTTCTTCATATGGATATACAAAGACTCTACATCAAAGTGATCAGTACGGGAATAAATCTCTTCCAAAATCGCATAGCGCTCTGGTGTTTTTCTTAGATTTTTATTTTCTAAGTAGGCTTCAAAGATTTTTTTTACAGTTGCAAAATTTTCAGCTTGATTCATAGTAAAAATATTCTTGTACAAATTTACCAATTAAGATTGATATTTCCTCTATTAAAAATAGTGCTTAATAGTAGTCGCCTTAGCGTAATTTTCAATCCAACGGTTGGCTACTAATTTTCCGATTCATATCGATTGACACCTGTTATCCCCCTGACTTGCTTTAAATTTCTCATCAAACTTTCAAGCTGAGCAGTATCATTTACATACACCATAATATTACCATCAAAAATACCTTCGTTACTTGAAATTGATAAGGATCGAATATTAACAGCAAATTCTTGAGAAATAACAGTTGTAAGTTTATTTACTAATCCTACATCATCTATGCCAACGATATGTAAACCTGTCAAAAATGCAGAATCCTTTGTAGAAGCCCAGCGTGCTTTTAAAATTCTATAGCCATAATTTGCCATCAGCTTGGAGGCATTTGGACAGCTCGTACGGTGAATTTTTATACCATCATTAACTGTCAAAAAACCGAAGACATCATCACCAGGAATAGGATTACAACAGGGTGCTAAAGTATAATCAACCTTTTGCATATCATCGCCGATCAAGATCGTGTCGAATTCCTTCTTATTTATCTTTTCAACTAGCCCACCTATATGGGTATTAAATTGATTTCCTGATGAAGAACTTACATTAATTTCAACCGCTTTCTCATGCGCAACATATTCTCTCAGTTGCCTGATATCAACAATGCCCTTGGCAACATTATAGAAAAGGTCCTGCGAACTGGGATATTTTAAAAAGTTGGCAATTTTGTTAATATTATCCGTATTGTAAGTAACTTTTAACGATTTCAACTTACGTTCCAAAATTTCTTTCCCATCTTCCGCTACTCTTCTCTTTTCTTCTTTTAGAGAAGATCTGATTTTGGATTTGGCTTTCGCAGTCACAACAAAATTCAACCAATCCTCTTTAGGTGATTGCTTGCTTGATGTAATAATCTCTACCTGATCCCCATTTTGCAAAATATGGCTTAAAGGAACAAGTTTGTGATTTACTTTGGCGCCAATACAACTTGCACCGATATCAGAGTGAATCTCAAAGGCAAAATCTAAAGCAGTGGCATTGTTTGGGAGTTGAATCAGTGTTCCTTTGGGGGTGAATATAAAAATCTCATCGGAGAAGAGATTCATCTTAAAATCGTCCACAAAATCCATCGCATTCTGATCGGGACTGCTTAAGACGTCACGTACCTTTTTGATCCATTGATCCAAGCCAGAATCTGAATTTGATTCTTTGTACTTCCAATGTGCTGCAAACCCTTTTTCGGCAATTTCATTCATCCGTTTGGTTCGAATCTGAACTTCTACCCATTGCCCTTTAGGCCCCATCACCGTAGTGTGTAAGGACTCATACCCATTTCCTTTCGGAGAGGAGATCCAATCCCGAAGACGGTCGGGGTTAGGACGGTACAAATCAGTGACAATAGAATAAACTTTCCAACATTCGGTCTTTTCTTTCTCATCCACAGCATCTATTACAATACGTATAGCAAACAAATCATAAACCTCCTCAAAAGGAATCGATTTTTTTCGCATCTTATTCCAAATAGAATGGATTGATTTAGGTCGCCCAAATACGGACGCCTTAATACCCTGTTCCTCCAATATCTCTTTGATTGGACCAATAAAATCGCCTATAAATTTTTCACGCTCAGCTTTTTTCTCATTCAGTTTTCTAGCGATAAATTTATAGGTATCCGGATCAGTAAATTTCATCGAGAGATCTTCCAATTCGGATTTTATCGCATATAGCCCAAGACGATGTGCTAATGGCGCATAAAGGTAGCTTGTCTCCGACGCAATTTTCAGCTGCTTATCCCTGGCCATAAATTCCATGGTGCGCATATTGTGGAGCCTATCTGCCAATTTAATGAGAATCACACGAACATCGTCGGCCAATGTGAGCAACATTTTTCTAAAGTTCTCCGCTTGCATGGAGCTGTTTGGATCGAAAATTCCTGAAATTTTGGTAAGCCCATCGATAATTCGGCGAACTTTCTTACCAAACATTTCTTCAATTTCATCCAGAGTAACATTGGTATCTTCAACTACATCATGGAGCAACGCGCATACAATAGATGTCGTCCCTAAGCCAATCTCTTCAGCAGCAATTTGGGCAACAGCAATTGGGTGATAGATGTAAGGCTCCCCTGATTTACGTCGCATCTCTTTATGACTATCCAACGCCAAATCAAATGCCTTGCGGATCTCTTGCTTGTCCCCGCGTTGTAAAGTTGGTTTACAGGCGCGTAACAATGCACGGTAACGTTTCCTTATCTCTTTGTTTTCTGCTTCAATATCAATCACATAATCTTTCATAAACGTTGCAGGTAAATGATGTTTTTTGAGTAAATTTGTGTAATTTAGTTATTGTATTCTTGAATACTAATTTTCAAGCTAACTATTTTGTAATAAATCTACCAAAATATTATAGCATTGACAAATTAAAAAGCGTTATATAATTGCCCAAATGAAGACAATATTATTTTGTTTGCTATTCCTCACAGCGACTCTGTCCGGATGGGCGCAGTCTCAATCACTCACTCTTCCTTTGTATGGAGAGGGGGCACAGGAGACCGTAAACAGTTATATGACAACAACCTTGGCAAACGGAGAGGTATTACCCTGGTTTCCGATTCCACAGGTCACTGTTGTGGCCAAAAGGACCTGGTCAAGTGAAGAAGCACGAAGAGAATATCTCCGCTTTAGAAGAAATGTCCTCAAGGTTCTTCCTTATGCTATCTATGCGCAAAAAAGATATGATCAACTTGACAGAGACCTAGCGCTGACTTCGGACAAGAAGGAACATAAAGCATTGGTTGAAAAATGTGAAAGTGACGTAAAACAGATGTTTGACCGAGAAATCAAAAATATGACTATTTCACAAGGCAAAATACTCATTAAATTGATCGATCGTTATACGGGACATACCGGCTATGAAATGGTAAAGGAAATGAAGGGTGGGATTTCCGCTTTTTTTTATCAGGGAGTCGCGAAAATATTCGGTCACAACCTAAAGTCAACTTATGACCCAAAAGAAGACTTTGCCATTGAAAATATCATTAGGGAATTTGAGAAATCGAGACCCCAACCTGTCATGTGACCAATCAAACTAAAACCAGATGAAAACAGTATACGACTTTGACGCACTTCAGTTTAATGGTAAAAAAAAATCTCTCGCTGATTTTGAAGGTAAAGTTTTACTCATCGTCAATACTGCTAGTCAATGCCTCTTTACCAGACAATTTAAATCCCTCGAAAAACTCTACCAAAGATATAAAGACCAAGGTTTCGAAATCCTGGCATTTCCGGCAAATAATTTTCGTAACCAGGAACCATTAACCGGTGGTACACTAGAGACATTCTGCCGGATCAATCAACAGGTGAGTTTCCCTATTTTTAAGCGTAGCCATGTTATCGGCGAATACACAACACCCTTATACAGTTTTCTTTCAAGCAAAGATCAGAATGGACATATTAACAGTAAACCATCTTGGAATTTTCACAAATACCTGATAAACAAAAAAGGAGAGGTCATTGATTTCTATTATCCGACTACTTCGCCATTATCAAGTAAAATTTGCCGCAATATCGAGCGTCTTTTACAAGAGTAACCCATAAACTGCTTACCTTTGCCGCGGCTTTCACAACGTCAATCTAATCGTATATCGACTCAGGAACAATAGTATATTGAAGCTGTCTATAGCATCTCAGTAAAATTGTTCGTTGATTAAATGGAATGATTTGTCATTGAAGAGCCAAATAAAAAGAGAGATATCATATGTTAAAATTAGATCTACTTATCATTGCTGTACATCCTGATGATGCTGAATTAGGCGCAGGTGGAGTAATGGCAAAATATGTTGCTGAAGGAAAAAAGGTTGGAATTGTTGATTTGACTCAAGGCGAGCTTGGCACACGCGGCACAGCAGAAACCAGGGCTCAGGAAGCAAAAGATGCTGCCGAAATCCTAGGACTGGCAGCTAGAGAGAACCTGGGCTTAAGAGATGGTTTTTTTGAAAATGCCGAAAGAGAGAAAATGGCAGTAATAAGAGCTATCCGCAAATATCAACCCGAAATTATTATTACAAATGCCATCACAGACCGCCACCCGGACCATGGAAGAGCGGGGCAGATGGTCAGTGAAGCTTGCTTTCTTGCTGGCTTGAGAAGAGTGGAAACTTTTGATCAGGACAATGTTCCTCAGGAGGCCCACCGCCCCCGATTGGTACTGCAATTTGTACAGGATTATTATATAAAACCAGATGTTGTTATCGATATAACACATTATTACCATGTTAAAGAAAAATCCGTTTTAGCCTATAAAACTCAATTTTACACAGGAGAAAACGTAAATCCTGATGAACCACAAACCTACATTTCCAATCCGGATTTCATGGAATCAACTGCTGCCAGAGCCCGAGAATTTGGACGATATATCCAAGCGAAATATGCCGAAGGATTTACTTCCAAGAAGATACTTGGCGTTGATGATTTATTCCACCTGAAGTAGGAAATAGAGTCTATCTGATACCATGATAAAATAAAGGCGGGAGTATTCCTATTTTAAACCTGAATGCTCCCGCATAATTTCTTAAACGAAGTTACGGACTGATTTGATGGAAACAATATCGGTCATATGCTGATTTTGCTAATGTTTATCCCAACAAAGCAATCGTCTTCACAATTATAGGGAAGATATCCCACAGTAGAAATTAAGCCTTTGGCTTATTCTTTTTATCAGCCAATCCTTATTGCTTTCTCATAAACCTAATCCAGTGTCGATGTTTCTTAAGCTTCTAGGAAATAAATCCTTTTACATACTGTTTTGTGATTTCATTCTGCGGATTCAATAAAACCTGTTCCGTCGGTCCAAACTCAAGAATTTCTCCACCATAGACAAACAGAATATAGTCAGACACCCGTCTTGCCTGCCGTAAAATATGCGTTACCAATACGATGGTATAATCTTTCTTCAATTCAATTAGTAATTCCTCAATTTTAGCAGTTGAAAGCGGATCTAACGCTGATGTCGATTCATCTCCAAGTATAATCTCAGGTTCTACAGCCAAACCTCTTGCAAGACAAAGCCTTTGCTGCTGACCGATGGACAATCCGCTAGCCGAATGTCCGAGACGGTCCTTGACTTCGTCCCATAACGCCACATTTCGCAATTGCGTTTCCACAATTCTGTCCAACTCCTTTTTGCTTCGAGTACCATGTATGCGAGGACCGTAAGCCACATTATCATAGATCGACATTGGTAAAGGATAAGGTTTTTGGGATAAAAGTCCCATTTTCTTACGGATATGTGTTACTTCAGCATTTCTACCATAAATATCCTCACCATTAACAAGTACAGATCCCGTTATTTCAACCCCCTTGGTATCATCTACTAATCTATTGAGTGTCTTTAAAAGCGTCGTCTTTCCGCAACCTGAAGGACCAATAATCGAAGTTACACTATTGTTAGGAAGGGCGAGATTAATATTTTTAAGTATATGTCGGCCGTCAATATAGACATTAAGATCCTTGATTTCAATGTGGGGATTGCTCAAAGGACTTATTATCGACGATTTTTTTGTTTCGATTGAAGGATATGAGTGCATACTACAATAATTAAAATAATGATTGTTAAAACTAAAGCTGAAGCATAAGCGCGCCCCTGAACTTCAGGAATAGGACTACTTAGCTGAAAAAAAATGGACAATGGCAACGTTGCCGCTGGTTCATCAATATATTTTGGAAGATTGTCACTAAAACCTGTTGTCAATAAAACGCCCGCAACATCACCAATAGCACGCCCAAAAGCCAGCAGAATCGCGGTAAGAAGCCCTGATCGGATGCTTCTTAGCATGACCTTAGCCAATTCCCAGCGTGTGGTCCCAAGGGAAAGAGTGACATTCTTTAAATCGTCAGGAATTGTTTTTATCAATTCATCAACCGTGCGAACCACAATTGGAATGGTTAACAGTGTCACTGTAATAATTCCCCCCAATAACGATGCTCGAATACCTAAATAAACCATAATACCAAAACCAACCGCTCCATAAACAATAGAAGGAACACCATACAAGACATCAAACAACAATTTAGCAAGCTGTGTCACTTTTGATTTCGCCCCCAAATAAACGTTGAGGTACAGCGAAATCGGAATACCTATAATTGCGGACAAGGCTGTCGCTACACCTGCTAGATAGAGGGAGCCCAAGATTGCGTTCAAAATCCCACCTTCTTTTCCAATATAAAATCCACCTTTTGGCAACTGGCTAACCATCTCCCAACTGAGATAAGGAAGCCCTTTATACAAGATAGTTCCTACGATAAAAAACAAGGAAGCAGTCACGGTTATCCCAGAGAGATGCATAAAACCTTTCGCTACTTTTTCACTCAATAACCGTCTTTTCGTATTATCCATGCTGAGCTCCTTCCAGTCGTCTCAATATAAGACGAGATATTAAATTAAAAACAAATATGATCACAAACAGCAACAACGCAGAGAACATTAACGCAGATTCATAAAGTGGAATTGACATCATTTCCCCGAAATTATTGGCTATTAATGCTGGAATTGGATATCCGGCATCAAATATCGAAGTAGGGACCTTTGCAACGTTGCCGCAGACCATCAACACCGCTATTGTTTCACCAAATGCCCTCGATGTTGACAAAACAATTGCAGCAACAATGCCAGGTCTAGCCTTCTTCAGAATAACATGCTTAATGGTATCCCATTTTGTTGCACCTAATGATAGCGAAGCCGCTTTTAGCTCATAAGGTATCGTTTGAAGCACCTCTACCATAATGGAAATCATAATGGGAAAGATCATCACTGCCAATACAATTCCACCGGCAAGCACTGAATATCCCGATGTAACAACCCCAAAGATGGGAGCGATATACAGCTGAATTAAAGGTACAATAAACAATACCCCCCAAACACCATAGAGAACCGGGGGTATCGCTGCTAAAATATTGACCAACGGAAACATCATATTTTTTAAAGCATCCGAAGCATATTCAGTCAAATAAACCGCAGTCATTATACAAAGCGGAATCGCAATAACAAGAGAAATCAAGGTAACAGCAAGCGTACCTGCAATAAAAGGCAAAAAGCCAAACGATCCTTTCATTGGTGACCAAACCTTGTCGGTCAACAGTTGAAAGATATTACTGTATTCAAATAACGGAATCGATTTTATAGTTAAACCAATCGCAATAATCACCACAACTGAAAGTGAAATCAGTAGCAGGAGCAAGGTGGATCGCTTGACCAGAGAATCTTTAACGAGACGAGTATTTAGCATGCTATAACTTATTAAGTTCTTCTTTTATCAATGTTTCATTTAGTGGGACATAACCATTCTCAAGGAGTTGCGATTGCGCCTGTTTCTGGAGCACAAAAGAAATAAACTCCTTCAACAGAAGGGATTCGGTCTTATTGCGCGTTACAAAAGTTAGCTCTCTTGAGGGTGGAGCTGGGTATTTTCCTGTAGCGACGGCCTCTGTCAAATTAGATAGAGTGCCATAAAACTGCTCATCATCCTCAATGTGCCCATTTTTATTGAGATCCAAAGGAACAACCGCAATACGATCAAACACGTTATTGGTTTTCAGATTATAGACGTAGTTAATGTTATTGAATCCAATCCCGTGAGTATCATCTTTAATGGCCTGAGCAATCCCAGGGTCACCAAAAATGCCAATACCTTGCAGATCCTCCTGCTTATGACCAAAAAATTTAGCCCATGTTTCAGCTGCTCCGGCAGCATCCGAACGTACATAAACGTTGATAGGATCCGCCGTAAACTGAGGATCAATTTCTTTCCAGGTCTTAAACTTTCTATTTACAAAAATATTCAGCAATTCTTCGCGGCTCAGACCACGCTTCAAAATAGCGGAATAATTAGGGTTACCGGGATTAATCGTACAGATAACAGCGTCTTTAGCAACAATAACTGGAACAGCCCCTTTTTTTATTTCCTGCTCGTGTAGGTCTCTCGACACCATTCCAATATCAACCATACCTGTCAGAACATCGGCGATTCCTTTTCCAGCACCTCCCGCTGAAATATTGAAACGAACATTAGGGTGTATTTTTTTAAAATCTTCACTCCAAACTACAGCTAAAGGATAAAGGGCAAAGGCACCGGACAAAGAAATATTACCTTCAAAACCATGTTCCTTATTATAACCATTTTTGACTTTTGGCGCACAGGAAGTCATTTTAAATACGATTACATAGCTTAAAATCAAGATTATAAAAAACTTTCTCATCATTACACCTAAAAGTCTACAGGTTTTATATATTAAATTTTATAGGGCAAATATATATTAATTTGGTAGATATTATAGAATATTAAAAAAATATTTTTACATTTGACATCGAGAAAAGAATACTAAATCAATAGATTTTATTTGTTATATGCAAAGCTTCCGCACAGAATTAGAAAATCCTATCGTGGAGAAGGAAATTATCGAACTTGAAAAAAAGATTCGATTGTTCCACGAGGGCAAAATTGCCGACGAAAAATTTAGATCGTTGCGTTTGGCTAGGGGGGTATATGGACAAAGACAACCTGGAGTTCAAATGGTTCGTATAAAGCTTCCGTTTGGAAAGGTTACGTTTAAGCAATTGAACAAAATTGCAGCAATATCAGACGAATACGCAAGCCGTAATCTGCACCTGACCACACGTCAAGATATACAGATTCATTACGTTAGTCTTGACCGTACACCAGAACTTTGGTCCAAATTGGCTGAAGACGATATTACATTACGCGAAGCTTGTGGAAATACAGTCCGTAATGTCACCGCTTCTCCAAGTTCGGGAATCGATCCAAAGGAGCCATTTGATGTTTCGCCATATGCTCAGGCGACCTTTGAATATTTTTTGCGCAATCCAGTATGTGCGGAAATGGGACGAAAATTCAAAATGTCATTTTCTGCCAGTGATGAAGACACTGCGTTTTCCTATATTCATGACCTTGGTTTTATTCCAAAACTAAAAATTGTTGATGGTGTGGAAGTTCGTGGTTTTAAAGTGTTATTGGGTGGGGGATTGGGATCTCAGCCTTTTTTAGCATCAGTAACAAGCGAGTTTCTACCAGAGGATGAATTGATCCCTTATATCGAAGCGACACTTCGTGTCTTTGATCGTTATGGTGAAAGAAATAACCGAAATAAAGCTCGATTCAAATACCTTATTCAGAAACTAGGGTTAGAGGAAGTGCTAAGTTTAATTGAAGCCGAGAAAATCGCCACGAAGGTGAAAAGCTATCCGATCGACCGAACCAAAATCGAACAGCCAATACCACCGGACGACAATCAGCTATCAACTATTAACCTAGATAGTGATCTAAACTATCAAGTTTGGAAGGGCACCAATACATTCGAACAAAAACAAAAAGGATATTACGGTGTCTATGTGCGGGTATCCACCGGTGATATAGGTACAGATAAAGCACGCGCGTTGGTTGCAGGTCTGAAGGATTTGGTCGCGGACGATATCCGTATCACACAAAACCAAAGCCTACTGCTAAAATACGCAACAGAAAAGTCACTGCCACATATTTATCAACTACTTAAATCGTTGGATCTAGCGCAGGTAGGTTTTGATAGTACTGCTGATGTAACAACTTGCCCTGGTACGGATACCTGTAATCTAGGCATTTCAAACAGTACTGAAATGGCGCGGGTTATCGAATCTTATATCGCCGAATTTCATCAGGATTTTGTCTTTAATCGGGATTTAAAAATCAAAATTTCGGGTTGTATGAATTCTTGTGGCCAACATGGTCTGGCACATATCGGCTTTCATGGTAGTTCGGTTAAAGCGGAGGGCAAAGTGGTCCCTGCAGCCCAAGTTATGCTTGGCGGCGGGACAATTGGTAATGGTGAAGGACGTGTTGCAGAGCGTATTATTAAAGTGCCGACAAAAAGAGTCTTGCATGTTGTAGAATGGGTGCTGAATGATTATAAAAAAAATGCGGAAGCAAATGAAAACTTCCATGCTTACTACGACAGACAAAGTAAAAATTACTTTTATAATCTTTTAAAGCCTCTATCGGATTTGACCAATCTTGCTGAGGACGAATTTGTCGACTGGGGACATGAAGGAACTTTCCAAACGGCAATCGGAGTTGGCGAGTGTGCAGGCGTGGTGATTGACTTGGTTGCTACGTTGATCTATGAGGCGGAAGAGAAATTACAATGGGCAAATGAAACATTTCGGGAATCCAAATTCTCGGATGCGATTTATCATGCTTATAATGCCTTTGTACAAGCAGCAAAAGCCCTACTATTGGATAAAGGGATTAGCGCCAGCACGCAAAATATTGTAATCAACGAATTCCAAACACATTTCGTGGAAACAGGTGAATATAATTTTGAACAAACGTTTCCAGAATTAGTTCTACAGATTAGTAAAAATGAACCAACGGAGCATTTTGCAATCAACTACCTTCAGGAAGCAACGAAGTTTATCAATGAAGTCTATCAACGGAAAAATTTAAAACCAGTATTGGTATAGGAGGGAATAGGTATGTCAATAAAAGCAAAAGTAACATTGGTAGGAGCAGGCCCTGGTGATCCGGATCTGATCAGCCTAAAAGGCATCAAAGCAATAGAAAAAGCAGATGTCATTTTATACGACGCCTTGGTGAATGATGAACTACTGGATTATGCACAGGCTGAATGCATCAAAATATATGTTGGAAAACGAGCCGAACAACTCTCTACTTCACAGGATGAAATCAATCGCCTTTTGGTGGATTATGCCTTAAACTATGGCCATGTTGTACGTCTAAAAGGTGGTGATCCCTTTGTTTTTGGCCGTGGTGGCGAAGAAATTGACTTCGTACAGCAATATGGTATTGAAACTACCGTTGTGCCAGGTATTTCCTCCGCAATTGGACTTACCGGACTACAGCAACTTCCATTAACTTACCGGGGAATCAGTGAGAGCTTTTGGGTCATCACAGGCTCCAAATCGGACGGTTCACTTTCAACAGATCTTTATCTGGCGGCAGAATCCAAGGCCACTGTCGTTGTCTTGATGGGATACGGAAAATTGGCAGAGATCGTGGAAATCTACCGCCAAAGAAATCTTCATAATTTACCAATAGCCTTGATTCAAAATGGTTCATTGCCCAATGAAAAAGTTGTACTAGGTACTATCGATAATATTCTTGACGAATCAACAGAGAAAAGGGTCGGTGTCCCAGCGATTATTGTAATCGGCGAGGTCGTTGCCAAGCATCGTTCATTCCAACACATTAAAGAAAAAGCTTTAGCTTTATAGATATGAACCAGCTATTTCCAATATTCGTCAAATTGAATCAAATTGACACCTTACTTGTTGGAGGCGGGAAAGTTGCATTGGAAAAATTTCAAGCTTTAATTTCCAATGATGAGGGATTAAAACTGACCATTGTGACTCGGGAAATCATCCCGGAATTTAAGGAGCTATTACAAAATTACACACAAATTCAGCTCCACATGCGTCCGTTTAGACCAGACGACCTTACGGACAAACAACTTGTTATTGCAGCAACCAATAACATGGAGCTCAACGAGCAGCTGCGTAATTTAACAGGGCAAAATAACATACTGTTTAATGCCGCGGACAAACCCGAATTATGCGACTTCTACCTGGGGTCCATCGTAAAGAAAGGCGACTTGAAAATAGCTATTTCCACCAATGGCAAATCACCGACGATTGCCAAAAGGGTGAAGGAACTATTAAATGACTTGTTACCGGAGGAAATTGACGAAACACTATCACTCATGAGTGCTTATCGAGAGCAGCTTCGAGGAGATTTTGAATACAAAGTAAAGCAGTTGAACGAGCATACCAAAAATATATTACGTTATGAACGTTAAGGAAATTAAAGAAATTATTGGCGAAAAAAAAGGAGTGGAGCTCTTACAAACAATAGCCTCACTATTTCCTAATGAGGTAGTTTTTTCAACCTCTTTCGGTATTGAGGATCAAGTAATCACGGAATGGATCGGTAAAAATAATATTAATATCGACATATTCACACTGGATACTGGAAGACTGTTCAAAGAAACCTATTCCCTGTGGAGCCGCACCTTGGAGCGTTATCAGTTGCGTATTAAAACATATACTGCGGATACAACATTGTTGGAAGATTTTATCAGCAGAAAAGGTCCAAACTCCTTTTATGAGTCGGTTGAGAATCGGAAGGAATGTTGTAGGATAAGGAAAATTGAACCTTTACAACGCGCGATTAAAGGGAAAAAAATTTGGGTAACGGGCATCCGATCAGATCAATCCATCAATCGCCACGACATGGACTTTATCGAATACGATGAAACGAACCAAATCATCAAAATCCATCCTTTATTTGACTGGACTTTTGAGGAAGTTAAAAATTATTGTAAAGAGCAATATATCCCGTACAATGTGCTACACGACAAGGGTTTCCCAAGTATCGGTTGTCAACCTTGTACAAGAGCAATACAAGAAGGAGAGGACTTCCGCGCTGGTAGATGGTGGTGGGAAGATCAAAGTAAAAAAGAATGTGGTTTGCACGCCGTTAAATCATAAAATAGCGAAGTAGAAACCCAAATTCATTAAAATCAAATTTTATTATTTCAGAGAATGGACTATTTAGATCATTTAGAAGCGGAAGCAATATATATTTTAAGGGAGGTAGCCGGACAATTTGAAAAACCAGCGCTATTATTCTCTGGTGGTAAGGACTCCATTACACTTGTTCACCTAGCAAAAAAAGCATTTAGACCTGGTAAATTTCCTTTTCCACTAGTTCATATTGACACTGGTCACAATTTTCCCGAGACAATTACGTTCAGGGATTCATTGATTGAAGACATAGGAGAAAAACTCATCGTTGGTTATGTTCAAGACAGCATTGATCAAGGAAAAGTCGTTGAGCAAAAAGGAAAAAATGCAAGTCGGAACGCCTTGCAAACAGTTACCTTACTCGATACAATCGCAAAACATGGTTTTGATGCCTGTATCGGTGGCGCACGTCGGGACGAAGAAAAAGCGCGTGCTAAGGAAAGAATCTTCTCCGTGCGTGATGAATTTGGACAATGGGATCCGAAACGCCAAAGACCTGAGCTGTGGAGCATCTTTAATGGCAAAATAAACAAAGGCGAAAATGTACGGGTGTTTCCTATTTCAAACTGGACCGAGCTCGATGTTTGGAACTATATTAAACGTGAACAGATTGCATTGCCATCGATTTATTTCAGCCATGAACGGGATGTTATTACCCGCAATGGGCAACTGATGGCTGCTGCCTCATTCTTAAATATCGATGCAGATGATATCATAGAACGCAAATCTGTACGTTTCAGAACTGTAGGCGACATGACTTGTACAGCAGCTGTAGATTCAACAGCAACGGAGTTAGATGATATTATCGCCGAAATCAAGGCCTCAACGGTAAGTGAACGTGGCGCTAGAATGGACGATAAGGTATCGGAAGCAGCCATGGAAGAACGTAAAAAACAAGGATACTTTTAATTCAAATCAAATACCTGATATTGACAACAATGAATATATTGAAATTTATAACGGCCGGTTCTGTAGATGATGGTAAAAGTACCTTGATTGGCCGATTACTATATGATACAAACTCCATTTTGGACGACCAATTGGAAGCTATACAGCGTGCCAACCGGAAAAATGACGATGGGACGGTAGACTTGGCCATATTGACTGATGGACTTAAAGCTGAACGTGAACAAGGCATAACAATTGATGTAGCCTATAAATATTTCCAGACTGAACACCGAAAATATATTATAGCCGATGCTCCAGGACATATCCAATACACCAGAAACATGGTAACTGGAGCTTCCAATTCAGATCTCATAATCATTCTGGTTGATGCACGCAAAGGCGTAATAGAGCAAACAAAACGTCATTCTTTCATAGCCAAATTATTGGCCATGAAACAAGTCTTGGTCTGCATAAACAAGATGGATATGGTCGATTATAGCGCTTCTGTTTTCGAACAGATCAAGGCTGATTATTTAACTTTAGCTAACAATCTCGGACTTAAGGATATTGATTGCATACCTGTTTCAGCCTTAAAAGGAGACAATATTGTCCATAAGTCAGAAAGAATGAGCTGGTATGCAGGCGAATCTTTATTGGATTACCTGGAAAATGTAGAAATTCACGAACAGGAAGCAGCCAGTTGGAGGTTTCCCGTCCAATGGGTTGTAAGACCACAAACCGATGATTTACACGACTATAGAGGCTATGCAGGCCGAGTACTAGGAGAGGGGCTGACGGTTGGTGACCAGGTTATTGTTTATCCAGCAGAAACATATAGCACAATTCAAGCGATTGAATTAAACGGGCAACAACTTCAACGGGCTGAAAACGGACAATCTGTCATTGTACACCTCAGTGACGATGTCGACATTAGTCGCGGCGATACCATTGCAAGTGTAGAACAGCCGCCAAAGTTTGAGCGCAATATTCAAGCAAACTTATGTTGGTTCGACAATAAACCTTTGGATACTGCGCAAGTTTATCTTGTCCAAAGCCACAGTAAATTAACCAAGGTTAAGATTGTAGATGTGTTATACAAATTTGATATCAATACACAGGAAAAAATATATAATGATCCAATCAAACTAAATGATATTGGTCGAATAGCCATTAAGTCCGCTGAGAATCTAGTATTTGATCTACAGCAGGAAAATCCGGCAAATTCTCAAGCGATTGTTATTGATCCACGGACAAATCTAACCGTTGGTGCTTTAATGATTCAGGCAATCGATTAATATTTTTTTAAACGTAAATATTCAACCTAAATATTATTCAAGGAACTCAGGCATTGTTTGGGTTCCTTTTTTTTATGAAGTTGAACTTATACACCACAGAATCTATTTTAAAGAACCAAGCTTAAAGATCAACTGTATAGAGAGGGCACACTCCGATATTTACTATTTAACATAATATAAATTATAAATACCAAATATATAAAGAAAATAGGGGTCATCTACATTTATCAAATAGTCAGAAAAAAAAGCTAAACATTAAATATTCATCAATTGTAATGAGTATTCATAGCTATTTTGTTAAAAACGAAAATGATTCTATCTTTTAGATTTAATTTCGAATAAAATACTGTTAAATGGTCATTATGCCTTCATTTCGCTATTGATTAGTCTGTTTTAAATAATTTTAAAAAAATATGAAATTTCATTAAAAAAGACCAATAATTGTAAATAATTAACAAATATTGGTTTTTTATTAAAAATTATATAAATTAGTGCCAGCCAAAGGGAAATTTTACTAATTAAAACATGTCAAAAAACTTTAACGAGTTCATTTCAATCGTTGAGAAACGCAATCCAAATGAACCAGAATTCTTACAAGCTGTAAAAGAAGTTACTGAGGATTTATTTCCTTATATTACTGAAAATCATCCTGAATTTTTCGACCAAAAAATTCTTGAAAGACTTACTGAACCTGAACGTATTATATCTTTTCGCGTAACTTGGTTGGATGATAATCACCAAGTACAGGTAAATCGTGGTTATCGTGTTCAAATGAACAGTTCAATCGGTCCATATAAAGGTGGCCTTCGCTTCGCCCCTTCTGTCAACCAAAGTATTTTAAAATTCCTCGCTTTTGAACAAGTATTTAAAAATAGCTTAACAGGACTACCAATTGGTGGTGGTAAAGGAGGTTCTGATTTTGACCCTAAAGGTAAATCAGATAATGAAATTATGCGTTTTTGCCAAAGCTTTATGACAGAACTTTATCGTCATATTGGCGCAGATACAGATGTTCCTGCAGGAGATATCGGCGTTGGAGGCCGCGAAATAGGCTTTTTATTCGGTCAATTTAAACGACTTCAAAACAATTTTACAGGCGTTCTAACGGGCAAAGGTGAATTATGGGGTGGATCATATATTCGTCCTGAAGCTACCGGCTATGGGCTCCTATATTTTGTTGACTGCATATTCAGATATCAAGGAAAATCTTTACAAGGTAAGGTAGCTACAGTATCTGGTGCTGGCAACGTAGCCTTTTACGCTGTTGAAAAGGCTGTTCAACTTGGCGCCAAAGTAATTACTGTATCAAATAGCTTGGGCACACTTTACGATCCTGATGGTTTTAATGCTGAAAAAATGGCATTTGGGGCTACTTTGGGAAGAAACCTCGATCAATATCCTGCTCGCTATCCAAACGCCAAATTCTTACCTGGTCAAAAGCCATGGCAATTTAAATGTGATATCGCTCTGCCATGTGCAACACAAAATGAATTAGAAGAATCGGATGCTAAAGCGCTTGTAGCAAATGGTTGTATCTGCGTAGCTGAGGGTGCAAATATGCCTTCTACTGCAGAAGCTATTAAAGTTTTTCTAGATGCAAAAATCAGTTTTGCACCTGGCAAAGCTGCGAATGCTGGTGGTGTTGCAGTCAGCGGCTTGGAAATGTCTCAAAACTCAATCCGTACACAATGGTGTACAGAAGAAGTTGACAATCGCTTAAAAACCATTATGGAAAGCATTCACGAAACTTGCTTGAAATATGGCCAAGACAGTGGATTCGTTAATTATTTGAAAGGTGCCAATATTGGTGGTTTTATAAAAGTCGCTAACGCGATGAAAGCACAAGGTATCGTATAACACGCCTTTTTCTAATCATATCATAATCCTGAGCGCTCAAATGCATTGCATTTGGGCGTTTTTTTATACTTTTATGCTAATTTTAAAAAACACGAAATTTACATGAGATTAATAGCTGAACTCCCCCATCCCGATTGCAAGATTTCAATCTTTGGTATGAATCAAAAATTCATTATAAAATTTGAACAAGGAAACTTAGAACAATCCTATAAAATTGCAGAAATGGATATAATTGGCGGTGTAAATGGGGTCTTTGATTTACTTGACGAAGAATTTCTGAAGAGTGTGATCGATCAATTCGCATTGATGCGCCAATCTTTTAATAGTGCTTATAGTAGATACGAATAAAAAATCCATGCTGAACTATATATATTTTGTGGCATTTTGGGCCTGTCAAATTATTTCATCTATCCTGTTTAAACTTGGCGGGATACATCCAAAGTATAAATGGACAACTTTAATTATAGGAAACATTATTCTTTTATCAGCAAGTTGGTTTCTTGTGCAGTTATTTAAGAACGTCTCTCAACCTATCGTAATAGCCTTATGTTCTGGTGGCACATTTCTGACTGTCCAATTGGCGATGGCGCTATATTTTAAAAGTTCATTGAGCTGGCAGCAGGTACTGGGTATGTTTGTCATCATTTCAGGTATGGTTTTGATTACTTTCGGAGGTAAAGAAACGACTTAAGCTACAATGAGGTTAGTTATAGATGTGTTTATTTGTTATAATAAAACTCATCTATAACTAATGAACCTGCCAATTGTTGGTTAAAACGATCTAAATCGGTCATTTTCCCAGAAATATCATACATTACTTCTAACTTACCACTAATCTTTTCAATAACACGCCTGGTAGCTTTAATCTTAAAATCCAATGCCAATTGTTCAAACTCATGTAAGTGATAAAACTCATTGGAACTAAACTTTACGTGTAGAGAACGGACTAGGTAATAACGAGCCAAAAGAATTTCGATCCGCTGAAAAAGCGCGAGTATTACCACCATAAAAACAGCAAAGGAAATCGCATAAACCAGTTGCCCCAATCCGGCAAACATGCCAATACCAGCTGTCGCCCAAATAACGGCTGCTGTTGTGAGACCACTAACCGATAGTTTGCCTTTAAAGATCACACCAGCACCAATAAAGCCTATACCAGTCACAATATTTGCAGCAACGCGATCAGTACTATTGCCAATAAACAAACAGGAAACAATAGTAAACATCGCCGAACCGAAACAAATAAGCACTACCGTCCGAAATCCAGCAGATTTATTCCTATACTCACGTTCAAAACCAATTAAACTCCCACACAGAATTGAAGTGAGAGCGTTTAACAAAGGCTCACTAGTCAAAAAGTTAATGATATTCTCCATACCGAACTTTACAGAAAGATGAAACACGGAGTTTCGAACATGCTCAGCTCCATGAAATTAAGACTATAGATAAGCGTAAGTTATACCATCGCCCCCACGATCTTGATGTTCGTCCTCAAAACGGCTTACATGACTATATTTACGAAGGTAATCGCGAATAAATTTGCGCAAAATACCATCACCTTTACCATGAATAATTTTTAAGGACGGATAACCTATCATGACGGCCCGATCCAAAACACGTTCTAATTCATGCAGTGCGTCTTCTGTGCGCATGCCTCTTAAATCAAGTTCTGGCTTGAAGTCAGCTACACTACCAGAAGATAATGATCTTGATAGACTTTTTGCAGACTTCTTCCCTTCCCGCCCTTCAAGTTTAATCACATTCTTTCGCTTTTGAACAGTGCGAAGTTCCCCCATGGCAAGAATAAGGTTATTCTTTGCAATTTCGACAATCTGCGCTTCAGCACCATTATCTATAATCTGTACCCAATCCCCAATATTTAATTCGGTGGCTTCAGGCGTTTTCTCTTTGACGATTTGCTTCGCCGGTTTTTGCTCTTTGGGAAGAACAGCTTGAAGTGCCTGATCCAAATTGCTGCGCAACTCACGCGTTTTCTCTTTATCCGCTTTTGCAGATTTGATCTGCGCTACCGTATTTTCGATTAACTTATTCGAACTTTTAATAATCTGTTGCGCTTCCTCTTTCGCCTTTTTCAAAATTACGCGCTTATTTTCTTCCAAATAACTTTGTAATTCCAAATACTCCGATTTAATCGACTCCAGTTCCTTCTCGCGCTTATTAATAGCAACCTTTGTATCAAACACCTCTTTCTTTTCTCGCTCAAGATCGATCAATAATGTATCTACCTTCTTCTGTTGAACACCAATTTTACTTTTAGCAGATTCCAAAATATCCTTACCTAATCCTATTTTCTGCGCGATTTCGAAAGCATAAGAGCTTCCTGGCTTACCAATTTGTAGGATATACATCGGTTTCATTTCGCGATTATCAAATAACATTGAAGCATTTTCCAGACCTGTCGTATTGCTGGCAAAAACTTTGAGATTTGAATAGTGGGTGGTCACAACTCCCCTGATTTGTTTTTTGTTAAGGGATTCCAATACAGCCTCAGCAATAGGTCCGCCAAACAAAGGGTCGGTACCGGTTCCAAACTCATCGATCAGTACCAAAGTACGTCCATTTGCAAATTCCGTAAAATATTTCATTTTGGACAGATGTGCACTGTAGGTACTCAAATCACTTTCAATAGATTGATCATCGCCTATATCTGCAAATAGCTGCTTAAAAACACCGACTTTACTTGTCGGTTCCGCTGGTATTAATAAGCCCGATTGCACCATGATTTGCAAAAGACCAACCGTTTTCATACATACCGATTTTCCGCCGGCATTAGGACCCGATACAACAATAATACGTTGAATATGATCAATTTGAATGTTTAAAGGAACAACAGTATGATGCTGATTCAGCAATAGAAGCGGATGTCGACCATTGACCAAATTAATTTCAGCCTCCTTTGATAATTCAGGCATTTCTGCCTCAATATCCAAGGCAAAAAGTGCTTTCGCTCGCACAAAATCTACTTTGGTTAATAGGCTGTGATAGGAAAGCAAGAGCGGAATATGTGGCCGGACCTTGTCCGTTAGTTCGACTAAAATACGGATTACCTCACGCCTACGTTCAAACTCTAGGTCCCTAATTTTATTATTTAACTGAAATACTTCTTCAGGCTCTATATAAGCAGTTTGTCCCGTAGCGGACTCATCATGAATCAAACCTTTGAGCTTTCTTTTATTTTCCGCAAGAATAGGAATACAGAGCCTTCCATCCCGTATCGTCAGATTCCCATCCGCTGTCCATCCGCTGTCCTGTGCGCTCTTAAAGATACTATTGATACGTTTTAGGGCCTCCTGTTCTGCCCGTTGAATTTGTTGGGTTATTTCCAACAGTAATCGGGAAGCATTATTTTTAAGCTTTCCACGCTCGTCAATGACCATTTCGATATCGCGAATAATCCCCTTCTCGATCGGTAAATGCTCAAACAATACCTCTAAATTGGGATAGAGACCTTCCCGCTCATTAAAATAACGGATAATAGCGTAAACAGTCTTGAGGGATAGTAATACCCGAAAAAATTCATCCTCGAGTAAGAACGCGCCCTCGACTCGAGCTTTCTCGATAATGGATCTAAGCGGAAAGAAATTTTCAACAGGAAATGCGCCATCATTCATTAGAAGATCCTTAAACTCGCTGGTCTGTCTTAGAAATCGGTCGATTTGGTCAAACCGGGTTTGAGGTTGAATTTTTTCAACTAGCTCACGCCCAGACTCGCTTAGGCATTTTTGTTTTATTTTATCTTTTATCTCGGAAAACCCGAGTTTATCAATTGCATTTATTGGATATACCATAAAAATTATATTCTTTGATGGTTAAAGTTCCGTCGGCGGCTTAATGTGCCGTGGCGGTGTAAGAATTGGTCTTTTTTCCAATTCACTTGTTGGTAATTGTGGCTCCACATGGTTTTGTATCACAAGAGTATCCTTGACTGAAGTACCAGGTGTTTTCAGTTGGGAAACCGTATCTTTCTGTGGAGAAGGCGATTCAATTGGTAAATTTGAATTACCGACCGACAATTGGTTCATGAGATAGCCATTCATGCTTATACCAGTCTTTGTTTGAAAGCTTGTATTAAACAAGGAAGAAGCTTCTCTAAAGTTGAATTTCGTCTTATTTGGCAAATAATGTATAAGTGCTGCAATTCGTTCCTGATAAGACTGTTGTGCACGCATAACGCGATTGGTGCTATCTTGAATACGCATATTCTGGATTGAATCGCGCGTTAGAATTGAATCTTGTTTTTTTCGTTCTATATCGGCGTAAATCTTATTTTCCTTCGTTAAATTATCCTCCACTTTTTTATAAATCGCAGACATCACTTCAGCATCCTTACCATAATAGTCTAAGTTCTTTCGAAAAGAAACCGAATCCAATCCATATTTATCAAACGTCACTTGATACAAAGGCAACATCACTTTACGTGCACTATCAATGGGTAAAATATTGAGATAGGAGTCTGTCAGTTGGATTTCGGTCAATGCATCCACAAACTTACTTTTGGAGATAATATCTTTCCTTCCAGTTCCGATACAAGAACCAAATAAAAAAATGACTGCAAGTAGATTCAGTATTAATCGTAGCATTTCGTAGTTTTGTACAAATTTACAAAAAGCACCGACATTTGGCGCTTTTTACATCATCAAAACTATATCGGAAATGAGTATTGCTCGTAATTTAGAAGCGTTAAGATTGGAAACCGAGGCTGTTGGGGTACAACTTGTAGCAGTTTCAAAAACAAAATCCAATTCGGACATTATGGAAGCCTATGAGGCAGGACAGCGTATATTTGGTGAAAATCATGTTCAAGAATTAGTTGAAAAAGCAGCACTTTTACCTAAAGATATTCAATGGCATATGATTGGTCACCTTCAAACTAATAAGGTTAAATATATTGCACCATTCATCAGCTTAATTGCGTCAGTTGATTCATTAAAATTATTAAAAGAGATTAACAAACATGCGCAGAAAGCGCAACGTACAATCGACTGTTTGTTACAAGTATATATTGCAGAAGAAGAAACAAAATTTGGTTTCGACCATGCTGAACTAATCGAACTTCTTCGCGACGACGAGTTTCTCGAATTAAAAAATATTCGGATCTGTGGCTTAATGGGCATCGCATCCAATACAGATAATGAAAAAGTCATTAAAGCCGAATTTTATGAGTTAAAAATGTTATTCGATGGAATTAAGGTAAGTTTCTACCGGAAGGAAGAGTATTTTAATATCCTATCCATGGGAATGTCTTCAGACTATAAGTTAGCGATTGAAGAAGGTTCGACAATGGTGCGGATTGGAAGCACAATATTTGGCAAAAGAGTAATCAAACACTTCAAAAACAATGATTAAAACAACGATACGAGAGGCAATTGAAAGTGATTGCACCCAAATGCTCGAGCTAATTAAAGAATTGGCTATTTTTGAAAAAGCACCGGACGAGGTCACCGTGTCGCTTGAAGAATTTAAAGATGCAGGATTTGGAAAGAATCCCGTTTGGGGTGCATTTGTTGCCGAAGTGGATGGCGAAATTGTCGGAATTTCATTATATTATGTTCGATATTCAACGTGGAAAGGCAGAAGACTTTATTTGGAAGATCTAATTGTTACCGAAAGAATGCGAGGTTTAGGGATAGGCAAGCTGCTTTTTGATAAAACTTTAGCTTACGGCAAACAGTGTGGATTTCATGGCATGGTGTGGCAGGTCCTCGATTGGAATGAGCCAGCTATAAAGTTTTATGAAAAATATAAAGCAAACTTCGATGCCGAATGGATTAATGTGTCAATCACGTATTAAATAACGAGAATCATCAATTCAATGCGATTTTACTTTTTTTTAATAGTATTATTTATTAGCTGCGTTCTGTCCGCTTGCAGTGACCACAAAAAGGCCGCTATAGCGAAACAGCCCACAGACACACTTTCCTATAGTCAAAAAATCATCGATGAGCATAGCAATTATTTTCTAAAAGAAGATGATCGCTTGGACACAACTTATTTTCGCGCAAAATACCCGATTTTCCAAGAAAATAAAATCAATACCCTCATATCAAGTATCGTTCATCTTGAAGGCGACACAAGCATGGCAGATGCAGCACATCGCTTTATAAATTCATACAACGAATATGTGGAAGACAATAATGGCAAATCTACATCAACCTGGAGTCGGGATCTACAGATTGATGTGATCGTCAATACGCCTGTTTTCTTGGGTGTAAGAACCAAACAAGAGGAATATACTGGTGGAGCGCATGGGGACCATTTCACGCTGTACTCCAATTTTGATCGTCAATCTAACAGTGCAATTACAATCAATGATATCATTCAGGAAGAGAACAAAAATAAATTCGTTCAAATCGCCGAGCAATACTTCCGTAAGCAAGAAGGATTAAATGCTGATGATTCCCTAAATGGAAAGTACTTTTTTGAAGACGGTAAATTTTCTTTGGCCGATAACTTCACTTTTGAAAAAAATGACATCCTGTTTTACTACAACGTATACGAAATCAAATCTTATGCTGAAGGAAATACTGAATTACGTATTCCCTATACAACATTTAAACATCTGATTTCAGAAAAAGGATTACACTATATTAATAGTATCAACTAGCAATCAACTAAACTAATAAATAAATGCAGGTTTTTAAATTTGGGGGTGCATCAGTAAAAGATGCTGAAAGTGTCAGAAATTCGGCGCGGATTATTTCTAAATACAAAGGCGACGCCTTGTTAGTCGTCATATCCGCCATGGGAAAGACAACAAACCTTCTAGAGAAATTGACCAAAGAATATTTTAACAACACGGGGAACCAATTTCAGACACTTGAAGAGGCGAAAGCATTTCACTTTCAAATCCTTCAAGAATTATTCCCTGAAGCTGAACATCCTATATTTGATGAGATTTCCAACTGCTTTGTGGAGATCGAGTGGATTTTAGAGGAAGAACCTCAAGATTCATATGATTATCTTTTCGATCAAATTGTTTCGATGGGTGAACTTATCTCCACCAAGATTGTTGCAGCCTACGTTGCATTCATTGGTGAAAAGGTAAAATGGCTAGATGCACGAGATTATATATTTACGGACAACACCTATCGCGAAGCTGTCGTAGACTGGAACAAAACGGAAGAAAAAATCCGTGCCGAACTGCCAGCCATCCTAGACGAGTATATTGTAATTACGCAGGGATTTTTAGGTTCTACCTCTGAAAATTTCACAACCACTTTGGGCCGTGAAGGTTCCGATTACTCTGCGGCAATTTTTGCTTCTTGTCTAAATGCCGAAAATGTAACTATATGGAAAGACGTTCCAGGTGTACTTAATGCGGATCCGAAGTGGTTTGAGAAAACCGAGTTGATTCCTGAGCTATCTTATACCGATGCTATAGAGCTTACCTATTATGGGGCTACGGTTATTCACCCGAAAACAATCAAGCCGCTTCAGAATAAAAAGATCGCATTAAATGTGCGATCCTTTGTGGACCCTGACTCACCAGGAACAATGATAAAGAGTACAAACCAAACTTTACCTGTGCCTTCCTTCATCTTTAAGGTGAACCAGATTTTTATTTCCATCTCCCCGAGGGATTTCTCATTTATCGTTGAAGACAATCTGAGAGACATCTTCAACCTATTTCATGAACATCGTATTAAAATTAATATGATGCATAATACGGCGATCAACTTTACGGTTTCCGTCGATGATACTGGAAAAAATCTAGTCGACTTAATTAACGAACTGGAGCAAAAATTCAAAGTCAGGTATGAATCTGGGCTAGAACTCATTACAATCCGTTATTATAATCAAGAAACCATTGATCGCGTTTTGGTTGATAAAGAAGTTATTAGCGAACTAAAGGATACCTATACTTGCCAACTTCTCGTTAAGAAAATATAAATGAACACATTAATCCTTCAAGAGGAGGCTCAACAGTTTTTAGAACGAAACAAACTGGAGTCTCCGACTAAAATCGCTTTAAAAAAATCTCCTTTTGAAGGAATATCATCTTCCGAGCTCGCGGCACAACTCGATGGTAGACAACGGGCGAGCGGCAAAATTCCACTATGGGCCGAAACAGCAGGGATTTACTTCCCCACCAAACTCAATCTCGAACAATGTTCTTCCGAGAAAACCGGATTATTTAAAAGTTCACTCATCGAAAACAACAGCCATTTAATTGATGCTACCAGTGGCTTCGGTGTTGATAGCTTTTACTTCTCTAAACGGGCAAAGCAAGTAACATCCTGCGAACTCAATCCCGAACTCGCTGCAATCACCCAACATAATGCAAAGATATTGAAAGCAGAAAATCTTCAGATCATTGCGGCAAATGGAGTTGAATATATACTAAACGATCCAAAGAGAAGATTTGATTATATCTATTTGGATCCTTCAAGAAGAGTTCAAAACAAAAAAGTGTTTCTACTTGATGAATGTGAACCTAATTTGGTTGCCTTGCAAGATGAATTTTTCAAACATACCAACAAAATAATAAGTAAGCTAGCTCCACTATTGGATATTTCTGCAGCAATACACATGCTGCAACATGTTAAGGACGTTTATGTCGTCTCTTTGCAAAATGACTGCAAAGAACTTATCTTCGTGCAGGAGAAAGGATACGAAGCTGAACCTTGCATCCACGCGGTCAGGTTATATCAAGAACAACAGCAGATTATATCTTTCACTTACGAAAATGAACGTGCAATTTCAAATGACTACAGTAGGCCGCTATCCTATTTATACGAACCGGATGTAGCTCTCTCCAAAGCCGGAGCATTTAAGACTATTGCCGAAGTATTCAACGTAAAAAAACTCCATAAAAATACCCATCTCTACACCTCCGATCAAAAGATCGAAAATTTTCCCGGTAAAACATTCATCATCAAACAGGTGGAATCATTTACAGATTTTAAGAAAAATAAAAGAGCATTGAATTCCGATATCATCGCCAAAAATTTTCCCTTGAAGACCGAAGAGATCAAAAAGAAATTTAAAATCAAAGACGCTAGTGATTCGTTCACATTTTTCACGACAACCGTGAATGATCAATTTAGTGTCATACATACACAACGCATTTTAGAATAGACATTTTCATTACAATTGTCGAATAACTTCTCTGTAATTTTAATGCATGGATAAAATAGCGTTATCAGCATTGGACTTGGCTCCGATCAAAAAAGGAGAAAATACAGCAAGCGCGTTGGCTCGAACCGTAAAAATAGCCCAACATGTAGAAAAATTAGATTTTGAAAGGATATGGGTTGCCGAACATCATAATATGGAATATATTGCCAGTTCAGCAACCTCACTCCTCATACAACATATCGCATCAAACACCAGTTCTATACGCGTGGGTTCTGGTGGGATCATGTTACCAAATCACGCTCCTTTAGTCATTGCAGAGCAATTTGGAACATTAGAAACCTTGTTTCCCGGGCGTATTGACCTCGGTTTGGGACGTGCACCGGGCACTGATCAATTGACCGCAATGGCTTTGCGCAGAAACAACTTGAATACAGCCTTTCAGTTTCCACAAGAGGTAAAAGACTTACAGCGCTACTTCAGTGGAGACAACTACGACGCAAAAGTACGTGCGTTTCCAGGAGAAGGATTGGACATCCCACTCTATATCCTCGGGTCAAGTACCGATAGTGCCTATTTAGCTGCTAGCTTAGGTCTTCCATATGCTTTTGCAACGCATTTTGCTCCGGCACAGTTTGCCTCAGCAAGCATGATCTATCATCAAAATTTTGTTCCTTCTAATACCTTAGAAAAACCATATTTCATCTCTTGTGTCAATGTTATCGCTGCCGATAGTACGGAAGAAGCCAATTTCTTAGCAACAAGCTTCTATAATCTATTCGCTGGTATTGTGACAAATACCAGAAGACCACTTTCAGAACCTACTCAAGAGGTAATCTACAAAGGCATTCCCGCGATAGAGCAAGCTGTGCAAAGTATGGCTTCCTGTGCATTTATTGGCGATGGCCCTAAAATCCTTCCGGAAATAGAAAAATTCGTAAACGATCACAAAGTGGACGAGATCATGGCGACTTCCTATATCTTTGATGATGAAAAGTGTCTCCATTCATTATCATTGTTGAAAGAAATTATTACGTAAGAATCCAAACTACTTTATATACGGTGAATTTTATATATTTAAGCAAAATTCACCGCATATGAATGTTTTTTTTTCCCTCAGCCTGATATTGGGTTTGCTCTCCCTGCAGGCATGTTCAAACCAGACAACAAAACAACAGCAAGATCGACCTGATGCAAAAATAGTATCAGACAGTTTAGCGGTATCGACTGTGGATGACACAACATCTTCTATTTACCAAAAATCAGACCCTGCTAAAGGTCAGATTTTCCTTGTTCGTAGTTACCGTATCTGGGAGAAGGAAGATCCAACGGCTGTCTTAAATAAAGAATGGTATGATCTTTACGAAGAAAGTGGACAATATTACTTGGCAAAGGCGGATTATGTGATTAAAGATGGTTTTGACGAGTGTGCTCAGGTACCGTCTAAGAGTGTCGAATCACGCAGAAATTCATTGTTATTCTTGAAGTTAAGCGGACTTAAGCCTGGTCTCATTGAACATGTCAAAATAAATCAAGCCGAAATCTGGCCAAAAGAATCTGTCCAGTATACTTTTAAAAACCAAAAAGTTACCCTCAAAGCAGTGGGTGATATTAGATCGACTGAAGTGCAAACCGACGAAAACGGTCACGAGAAAGTATTTCATGAGGTTGCCAATTATAAACTCAACTATAGCGCAACCAATGGAGGTAAAGAAAAGACACTTTTCCAGGTAGATCAATATGACCATGTATTTATGAGGACATTATTTGTTGGAGATATTGACCGGGATGGCGCGCTGGATTTTATTTTTTCCAATCCAAGGAATTATGAGGAAGAGGCACTATTACTGCTGCTTTCCAATCATGGCAATCCATTGATTTTTGATGCAGAAGAACAGTTTGATTGTTAATAGAACTGAAATGGGAAAAATAAACAATTACCTACATCGAATGCAATCCATTCATAGGGCAATGATTTCGGTCTGTATTTTTTTATTGATCTACTTCATCTCTCCCATTAAAACCATTCCCTTGCTCAATTTAATGTTGTGCTGGTTTGGTTTTTGTCTTTCCTACGTTTCTATATCTTGGTATACATTCTACACCACACCTATTTCTACCATTGCGCGCAAAGCACAGCAAGAAGATGGCAGCCGTCTCTTTGTATCCCTTTTTATTATTTTAGTGACCATAGGCTGTTTTATTTCAGTATTAATGATTATCATATCAAGTAAGGATAAACAGCTGAATGATGCCTACATTATCATTATTTGTATGCTGGCCATGTTGGCTTCATGGATATTGGTTCACACCCTATACACCTTTCATTATGCGCGATTATACTACGAACATCACGCAAATGGAGCTGGACTGGAGTTTCCAGGAGATGACCATCCAGATTATTTAGATTTTGCTTATTTTTCATTTGTGATGGGCTGTACCTTTCAAGTATCTGATGTGGAAATATCGTCAAAAAAAGTAAGAAGAGTAGCATTATTTCATGGCCTCCTCTCCTTTGCTTTAAATACGTTTGTCGTTGCATTGACCATTAACATCATTTCTGGATTGATCAATTGAGATTTTGGCCAAAAAAGCTTATTTTAGCACAAAAATTACACACATGAAGTTGTTTAAGCCTTTAGTCTCGTCCGTTTTATTCGTTATCTTATTTATCTCGTGTAAAAAAAATGAAAATACAGGTGGTGCTGCGGACGCTTCCGGCAGCTTTATCGGTCGTGTTAAATACCAAGGCAATTCCATTGAAGTGGACCGGGATAATCGCCTGATACGGGTGCTTCGAGATGGTACCGATACCTATAAAATTGAGTTTTTCACAGGCATCCCAAATATTACAGGCGTTCGATTTGATAAAACCAATGATAGCACTTGGACGTCTACTGATACAACACTCTTAAAAGACGTGAAGATCGAAGGAAAGTTGCTGAAAATTAATTATCAATCCAATAGCCAATCTTGGGTTGTGGATAATGCAGTACGTAAATAATAATCAATCTAAATTGTCATATTAACTTCATTTTCTATTTGAAAATTATCTCTTTCTCCCTATATTTAGGTAAGCATAAAGGAAAAGAGAAATGAAAAAAATAAATAAATTAGGTGCAATTGCATCTGTGTTTGCTATTGCCATTGCTTTGAGTGCATTTAGCTTCCAACAGGAAAAACCTAAAGAAGAACCAAAACCGACTAATCTCAAAGTTCTTCCCAAAAATATCTCCCACGATGAATTGATTTCCACTATGAAGGAATTTAATGTCGCATTGGGTGTAAAATGTGGTTTCTGTCATGCACCGTCGAAGGAAGATCCCAAAAAAATGGATTTTGCGAGTGATGATAACCACAAAAAAGAGATTGGACGAGCGATGATTAAGATGACCCAAAAGATAAACAAAAAGTATTTTAATCGAAGCTGGGATAGCTCGCCTGCCAAAGCTATTTCCTGTAAAACCTGTCATGGCGGAAAAGAAGAACCAGAAATGGTCTTAGCAAAAAACTAATCAAACCACATATTCATGTAACACCATAATACGCTGTATTGTGGTGTTTTTTATTTCTATTACATTTTAATGGAAAAAAGTTTTAGAACCAGAAGAATAAGACCATTCATTTTGGAAATGAATAAGGAACCGCGCGAAACTACGCTAAGCTAAGTATAAAAAATAGTCAGTAAATAAAAAAAGCTTCTCGATTGAGAAGCTTTAGTACCCGGAGCCGGAGTCGAACCGGCACGGTTTCCCACTGGTGTTTGAGACCAGCGCGTCTACCAATTCCGCCATCCGGGCATATCCGTTTGGGATGATGCAAAAGTAAGTAAAGTTTTTATTATTCCAAATCACTATACTGATCATTTTTAAAACTCATTGAAAATGAATGAGAAAATTTTAAAAAAACTTTTCATTGCCCTATAGAACGATTGAAAACGACCTTTTTTACGTATTTTTAATCAGAAAACAATCAAATGATCATGGAAAAAGTAAAACTCGGAAACAGTGAAATTGAATTCAAACCTCTTGTTTTCGGTGGAAATGTATTTGGCTGGACCGTCGATGAGAAACAATCTTTCGCCCTGTTAGATGCTTTTATCGATATGGGATTCAGTCTTATTGATACATCCAACAACTATTCACATTGGGTGCCGGGACACAGTGGGTCAGAATCAGAAACAATCATTGGCAAATGGATCAGCAAAAGAGATATTCGCGATAAAATTCAGATTGCAACAAAAGTCGGCGGACGTCGAATAGACAATAGTAAACCTAATCTTAAAAAAGAGTATATTATTAAATCTGTGGAAGATTCACTCCTGCGATTGAATGTAGACACAATCGATCTTTATCAATCTCATCACGATGATCTGACAACTGGAATCGATGAAACACTGGAGGCTTATCATCACCTGATACAGAATGGGAAAATAAAATGGATCGGTGCTTCCAACCTAAGTCCAGAACGGATTTCAGAATCCCTTCGTATAGCCGAAGACCACAATTTACCGTATTATATCGCTATTCAGCCCGAATATAACCTTTACGACCGGATGAAATACGAAGAGCAGTATGAACAATTGGCCCTCGATAATCATCTTGGCGTCATCAGCTATTATTCACTTGCCAGTGGTTTCCTCTCGGGTAAATACCGCTCTATTGATGACATCAAAGGTGCCAAGCGTTATGACGCATTAAAAGACAAGTTTAACACCCGCGGCCTGCGCATTTTAGATGTTTTGGCTGAGATAGCACATATCCAACAAGCTAGCATGTCCGCTATAGCGTTAGCCTGGAGTTTACACAGGCCTTCAGTTACAGCGCCTATAGTGAGTGCAACTAGTATCCAGCAGCTCGAAGAACTTAGCAGAGCTGTAGAAATCAAGCTGACACCGGAAGAGTATTACCTCCTAAACCAAGCAAGCGATTACTAGACCAAAAGCACAAAAAAACAATCTAGTATATTGAAAATAAGAACATTAAAAATATACTAATCAAGTTACCAAATAATATTTGGCTATACCGCATAGGAGAAAGTGAGCTGTTCTAAAATAAAGAAAACAGATGATTTAGATAACGAATATAAACACCTGTTTTTCAATAACTTTTTCTCAGCCCGAGGCAACTTATCTTATTTTTTCATTCAGCAAGGATAAAATGGAAACAGGCACCATCGCACTGATATCTCCTCCATTAAACCACACGTCTCTAACAATGGATGAAGAAATATGAGCCTTTCCAGATCTACTCATTAAAAAATAACTTTCAACATCATTATTGAGCAACAAATTATTTTGAGCAACTGCATTTTCAAATTCAAAATCATTGGTATTTCGGAGCCCACGCAATATAAAACGTGCTTTAACTTGCTTACAGAAATCTACTGTAAGACCTTTATATTTATGCACCTCAACCCTACTCACATCGTTAAAAACACGGCTAATTGAATCTACCCGTTCGTCGTGATCTAACATTCCTTTTTTATTGGCGTTATAGCCCACTGCAATAATAATTTTATCAAATAGCGGCATTGCTCTCTCAACAAGATCTTGATGAGCTAATGTAAAGGGGTCAAAAGAGCCCGGAAAAACAGCAATTTTCATATTAGATAGTCTTAGCGTAAAAAGAAAATGATGAATACCCGTATTTTCTAGTTTCTATAAAATTTGGATGATCTTCCATTTGTCTTGTTGACGGATGCTCAACAACAAGGAGCCCATGTTCATGCAGCAATTCCTGTTCAAAAATTAATTTTGGCAATTGTGGCAATTTAGGAATATCATAAGGTGGGTCTGCAAAAATAAAATCATAGGTATTCTTACAGCTGGCAATAAACTTAAATACATCGGCTTTCCTTGCTTTAATTTGCTCCAGTTTCATCTTCCCGGCTGTTTCATTGATATATTGCACACATTTGAAATGAAGATCTATTGCATCTACTGACTCCACATCTCGCGATGCGAGCTCAAAACTAATATTTCCTGTTCCTGCAAAAAGATCCAGACACTTTAAACTATCAAAATCCAGTCGGTTCTGTAAAATATTAAACAGCGCTTCCTTAGCGATATCCGTGGTTGGCCTCACAGGTAAATTGGTTGGTGGGTTCAGCCTTAAACCACCTAAACGACCTCCGATTATTCGCATAGTATAGAATCAAACAATACATTATATGGGGTCAAATTTGACTCGATCTCGCTATCCGCCAATACGACTTTTGTCTTCAAATCCAATATTTCGATATCACCCGCATAAGTAGAGATACGTTTATAATAGGATTCATTTGGAATTTCTCCTGAAAGGAGCACTTTATTGATGGAGTCCCCTAGATTGAATTGTGTTAAAATATTAAGGATAAAGTAGCTGATATCATCAAGATTATGAATTTCAAAACTATTATAAAGCTGAAAAACCCCGTTTTTAAACAGATAAAAATCAACTGTATTTTCAGCTACAAAATGAAGCCCCAGCACACTCCCTCTAATAGATACACGCTCCTGGGCACGATCAAGCACAACCGCAAATTCGGGAAGTATAACAGCATCAGGAAACAACCGCTTCCACCTATTTAATAAAAGCCCATCAAACTGGTATACAGCAACTAAATTAAGATTATCTAAAGAATAGCTAAATGTATTTTCAAGATCAGTTGTACCTAAAAACTGTAGGTAATCGCTGATATTTTCGCTCAGAAAAAATTCTTTTGGAATAAACGTAAAAGTTTGATGTGGTATCACAACGCGGACAAATCGAAACGGAAGGCTCATAATCCGTGTGGCATCCAAAATTGGCTCCTCAGACGGATACTCGATCAAAATCGGTGCGATCGACTTTTTATCAACCACCGCCAAGACATCCTTCTGAAAGCCAGCCTTGACCAAAAGATTGTACTCCGGTAAATAATGAATATTAAATTGTTTTGAAATATAATTCATTCGCTGAATTGTAAAAATTAAAACTTCTTAGAGCAAAAATAGCTTTTTCTAGAGGATAAGACAAACCTTTTAAATAACTTTGAGGGTGTTCATCAAAAATCTGTTAATACAGCAATTCCCATGGCAAGCCACCGAACAGCAGTTGGAGGCTTTCGAATTATTGCAAGAATTTCTTCTCGCTTTTGACAAGCAATCCTGCTTTGTACTTAAAGGATACGCTGGTACGGGAAAAACAACATTAATTTCGGCGCTGGTTAAAGTGCTGCCTGCATTACGGAAAAAGGCTGTTCTGCTGGCGCCAACAGGCAGGGCGGCAAAAGTGATCACCTATTATTCTGGTCGCAAAGCACTGACAATACACAAAAAAATATACCGAAAAAAATCTGCTGTATCATTTCAGCTGGATTTCACCTTGGCGGAGAACCTGCACGAAGACACTTTATTTATCATCGATGAAGCTTCAATGATATCCAACGCACCTGTGAATGCATTTTCGGCAAGCCTGTTGGACGACTTGATCCGTTATGTACAATCGGGGAAGAACTGTACCCTATTATTTGTTGGAGATACGGCTCAATTACCTCCTGTAGGACTCCTGGATAGTCCTGCCTTAAACCCAAGCTATCTCGAAAGTGAATTTCATCTTTGCGTTTATCCTTTTGAGCTAACCACGGTTGTCCGCCAATCCAAAGACTCCGGTATATTGTACAATGCAACCAAAATACGCGAAGAGATAACCTCGGCAGAAGAAGATCAAGACGACTTCCCTTTTCCAAAATTCATAACAAAAGGATTTAAAGATCTTTACAGAATGACAGGTGAACGGTTAATCGAAGGTATAAACTATGCATATGACAAATATGGACTCGAAAATACCATGATTATCTGCCGTTCAAATCGATCTGCAAATTTATACAACCAAAATATAAGGAACCGAATTTTGTTCCGGGACGAGGAACTGACGGGCGGAGATTATATTATGGTTGTAAAAAACAACTACTTCTGGTTACAGGAAAACAACATGGGCGATGGATTTATTGCAAATGGCGATATGGCCAAAGTACGAAAAGTAAGTAACATCCACGATCAGCATGGATTTCGATTTGCAGATGTCACACTTGAATTTGTAGACATTGACGAAATAGAACCCATCACCTGCCGCGTTATCTTAGATAGCCTCTATACAGACGGCCCCAATCTGCCCTATGAAAGCCAAAAAGCTCTCTACGAAGAGATTGCCTTGGATTATGCCGATATCATGGATAAGAAGGACAGGCTCGAAGCAATCAAAAAAGACCCTTATTATAATGCGCTTCAGATTAAATTTGCATTTGCAATTACCTGCCATAAAGCACAAGGCGGTCAATGGCCAATCGTGTTTGTTGACCAGGGCTATATAAACGATGATATGTTGGATCTTGAATTTTTAAGATGGTTATACACTGGGGTTACCCGAGCAACAAAGGAACTTTTTCTGGTCAATTTCAATGAAAACTTCTATCCATCATAGGATTATTACACGAATCATTCGCAAAAGAACCTAATAATAGATATTTTTACGTTCAGAACCATTATTATACAATTATCTATATTATTAATGCATAAGTACTACTTAATCCTAGCGGCGAGCTTATTGCCCTATGTTAGCACTGCACAACAGGCGAAGGAAGCCCCTATAAAGTCAAATTATCAGCTGGCTGCAAAATTCTCCCCTGAAAAATTAAAGAAAATGATTTTTTCGACCAGCATCAAACCAAATTGGATCAATTTTTCCGATCGCTTTTGGTATGATTACGCAAGTCCGCAGGGAAGAAACTGGTACATTGTAAACCCTGCGCTGAAAAAGAAAGAACTTCTTTTCAATAACGACAACCTCGCCGCACAAATTACTAAAATCGTTAAAAATCCTGTAGATGCACAACATTTGGAATTACAGGGCCTTCGATTTACCAAAGATGAGAAAAAATTGAGGTTTCAGATTCAGAGCACCAAAGATACGGTGAAATCCAAAGATGAAATACAAAAGCTCAAGAATAAGTCCGATACCACCAAAAAGAAACTATTTTATCTGGAATATGACTTAGCAGCACAGTCTGTGGTAGAAATCAGCGACTCGACAAAGGTAAAACCGCCATTGGGTTGGGCGACATTCTCGCCTGACACCAATACAGTCTATTTTGCGAAAGATTACAACTTGTATTGGATGGACAAATCCAACTATCTTAAAGCGGTAAAGGATGAAAAAGACAGCACCATTGTTGAGCACCAGATAACAAAAGACGGGGTGCAATATTATGCTTGGGGCGGTGATGAATATAGCACAACTACGGGTGAGGAAAAAGATAAAGACAACGATACTAAACGCAAGCGGGTATGGATCAGCTGGTCTCCGGATGGACGTTATTTTACCTTGACCAGAAAGGACAACCGTTCTCTAAAGCCCTTATGGGTAATCAATAATGTTGGCTCATCCCGGCCGACACTTGAAACTTATAAATACCAAATGCCAGGCGAAGTCGATTCGACAGAAACTGAACTATATATCTTCGACGCGGCAGCAAAAACTCCACGCCGCATCAATATAGCTGCGTTTAAAAATCAGACCGTCTCTACCTGGACAAAAACCCCGGATAAAAATTCTTATAAAGAGGATTATTTTACCAACTATTGGCTGGGCAATAACGAAGAGTTTTACATTTCACGCTCTAGCCGTGACCTCAAACGGATTGATCTCCTAAAGGTCAATATAAATGGTACGGTAAACAATATTATCCAGGAGCGTTCCAATGTATATCTGGATGTTCAAAAACCATTCCTGATCGAAAACAAGAAGCAATTAGTTCATTGGTCGGAAAGAGATGGCTGGGGCCACTACTACCTCTACGACACAAATGGAAAATTGATTAATCAAATTACAAAAGGAGCTTTTCATACGGAGGAAATTACCGGCTTTGACCCTGCTTCCGGAACATTATACTTTACAGCATCGGGACGTGAGAAAAACGAAGACCCCTATTATCTACATCAGTACAGTGTAAATACAAATGGTTCCGGAATTAAATTATTGAATCCAGGAAACTTTGACCACCAAGTGGAAGTGAGCGAATCTTCCCGATATTTTGTCAATAATTCCTCCAGAGTAAACACGACTCCTGAATCCGTCTTATACAATAGCAATGGACAGAAAATAATGACACTGGAAAAAGCTGACCTATCCTTGCTATTTGCTGCAGGTTACAAATTTCCAGAACCTTTTAAAGTGAAAGCTGGGGATGGCACCACGGATCTCTATGGGGTCATGTACAAACCATTTGACTTTGACAGTACCCGAACTTATCCAATTGTGGAATATGTATACCCTGGGCCTCAAACCGAAGCTGTCAATAAATCCTTTGGAAGAAGCATGGACAGAATCGACAGGCTAGCGCAGTTTGGCTTTATCGTCATCACAGTTGGTAACCGTGGTGGACATCCTTCACGTTCGCAATGGTATCATACCTATGGATATGGCAATCTGCGCGATTATGGTTTGGAAGATAAAAAAGTAGCGGCGGAACAGCTCGCAGATCGTTATAAATACATCGACATTAACCGCGTTGGTATAACTGGTCACTCCGGCGGTGGTTTTATGTCTACAGCGGCGATGCTTGTTTACCCTGACTTCTTTAAAGTTGCGGTGTCTGGCGCCGGAAACCATGAAAATCAGATTTACAACCGCTGGTGGAGTGAGCGTCATCATGGGGTGACAGAAAAAGTATCGGCTAAAGGCGATACAACATTCTCCTACCAAATCAATAAAAATACAGAGCTCGCAAAAAACCTAAAAGGCAGACTACTTATCGCTACAGGAGACATTGACAACAATGTGCACCCGGCAAATTCAATTCGCATGGTAGACGCATTGATCAAGGCTAACAAAAGATTTGATTTCCTGCTATTACCTGGACAAAGACATGGCTTTGGCGATATGACGGAGTATTTCTTCTGGAAAATGGGCGATTACTTTAGCCAATATCTATTGGGTGATTCCAAGATGAACGAAGTTGACATGACTGAAATGAATCGAGGAAAGCCACAAAAATAACGGTTACATGACCTACAATGAAAAATTAGCATTTTTATCCGTTACCTTGAGATCTTTCGAGGTAACGGATTTTTCTTTGGAGATGCTCCAAGGAATAACCCTGGCTGATCTGCTGAACATCTCCTTAGAGAAGGATAAAAAGGTTGCCTTTCGCGCCGCATGGGTATTTGAAACCATCGTTTTAAAGAATACAGCGTTGCTAAAATCTGTTCTCCCGCAATTCTTGAACAATTTAAAAAAACAAAAAAACTGGAGTTGTCTTAGAAGCTATACTAAAATTCTATTATTTTTAACATCTAAAAAAAATAAAGAATATACACTTCAAAATGAGATAGAAGAAGAAATTATCGAGCATTCCTTCCAATGGATGATCGAACCTGCATGTCCTGTCGCTGTATTGGTCAACTGCCTGGACATCTTAAATAACCTACGAAAAAAGTACCCTTGGATACATGAGGAGTTACAGGCTCAGATAAGCTATTTTCAACGAACAAAACCGAGTCCAGCCCTAATGAGCCGGACCAATAAAATTATTCAGCAGAAAAGTTAAAGTATCGTTTCTATTCGCGATTAAAACAATGTATTTCCTTTCGAGTGATTGACACGGCCCAAATGCTTATAAGCAGCCTCGGTACATTCGCGACCCCGCGAGGTCCGCATAATGTATCCTTCTTGAATCAGAAAGGGTTCGTAGACTTCCTCAATCGTACCTTCATCCTCCCCAACTGCTGTGGCTACAGTTTTTAAACCGACAGGTCCACCTTTAAATTTGTCTATAATAGTCGTTAAGATTTTGTTGTCCATCTCGTCTAAACCATTTTCATCCACATTAAGCGCGTGCAAAGCATATTTCGCTATTTCTTTATCGATGCTTCCGTTACCCTTTATCTGTGCAAAATCCCGTGTACGGCGCAGTAAAGCATTGGCTATCCGGGGTGTACCTCTGCTCCTTCGTGCAATCTCATAGGCACCTTCATCAGAAATCGGTGTGTTTAAGATATGTGCCGAACGCAACACGATAGTTGTCAGGAGTTTTGCATCATAATATTGTAGGCGTGAATTAATTCCAAAGCGCGCACGCAAAGGAGCAGTCAAAAGCCCTGAGCGTGTTGTTGCCCCGATCAGGGTAAACGGATTAAGGGAGATCTGCACAGACCGTGCATTCGGCCCTGTTTCCAGCATAATGTCGATTTTAAAATCTTCCATTGCCGAATAGAGATATTCTTCTACTAAAGGGCTTAAACGGTGGATCTCATCGATAAACAAGACATCCCCTTCTTCGAGATTTGTCAATAATCCTGCAAGATCACCCGGTTTATCCAATACAGGTCCCGAAGTAATTTTAATGCCAACACCCATCTCATTAGCAATGATATGGGATAAGGTCGTCTTTCCTAAGCCTGGGGGGCCATGTAGCAAAACGTGATCCAGCGCCTCGCCTCTCAGCCTGGCTGCCTTCACAAAAATATTGAGGTTCTCTAATATTTTAGCCTGACCTGTAAAATCTTCAAAAGCCTGAGGCCGCAATGCCCGTTCAATATCACGATCTGTGTTGCTCAGACGGTCTGGATTTGGATCTAAATTCTCGTTCATTGTAGCGATCTTTTAATTTCTCTTGTACCGCTTTCCGATACTTCCTAATTTCAATTGGATAACTCCAAAAAAAGCTTCCTTAAAGATACTTGTGCTCATCTTTGATGTGCCTTCGGTCCGATCTGTGAATATAATGGGTACTTCGACTACATCAAAGCCATATTTTATGGCGGTGAATTTCATTTCAATCTGGAAAGCATACCCTACAAACTTAATCTTTTCGAGTGGGATTGTCCTCAGGACTTCCCTGGTGAAACAAACAAATCCTGCGGTAGCATCCTGGATATTTATTCCCGTTATAAAACGAACATATACTGAAGCAAAATAGGACATCAACACACGGCTCATCGGCCAATTGACAACATTCACGCCCTTGATATAACGCGAACCTATGCTCATGTCTGCACCATCCGCACAAGCCTGCCGTAAACGAAGTAAATCCTCTGGATTGTGGCTGAAATCTGCATCCATTTCGAAAATATAGCGGTAATGTTCGCGGGATAGCGCCCATTTAAATCCATGGATATACGCTGTTCCTAAACCCAGCTTCCCGGTTCGCTCTTCGATAAACAAACGGCCAGAAAATTCATTAACCTGTAAATTCTTGATGATTGTAGCCGTCCCATCGGGCGAACCATCGTCTACAATTAGAATATCAAATGCGTGTGATAAGGAAAAAACTTTGCGAATGATTTTTTCAATATTTTCCTTTTCATTATATGTTGGAATGATAACTAAACTATCCGTCACTTTTTTATATTTAAGACCAGTAAAGGTAATCATTTACGTTAAATTCTAGTACAGGAATTCGATGAAATCTACAGGATAATCAACAATACTCGCGAGAAAAGGCAGTAAACCCTTCAAGCTCAAACCAACACACCAGTATCATAAATGCACAGCATCAATAGATTGCACGCCATAAAAAAGAGAAGCCCGTTACTTTGGGAGTAACGAGCTTTCATTAACCAATTATAAACTTAAATTATGAGACTGCAAATATGATGAAAATTGCTTTCAATTACAAATTTAATTGCGTTTTTATGCAACATTTTCAATACAATCTCTATTTTATTTTGCTAAATCGTTTATAAAACATGCGCACTACCGCAATCTAACGATCAACCTCACCCAAAACGATATCAATCGATCCTAGGATCGCAATTAAATCAGCAATCAGCACCCCTTTTCCAAGTTCTGAAATCACCGAAAGGTTATTAAAGCTTGGGCCCCTTGACTTGACCCGCAACGGGATATCTGATTTATCTTTTGTGACAAAATAAAACCCTAATTCTCCTTTCGGATTTTCAGCACGGACATAGTAGTCCTGAGTTTTCAGGTTCACTTTCTTCGGGACCAAAGCGCGCGGATCAAATTCGGCCGTACGTTTAAAGTCTTTCTGTAGTCGTTCAAGGCATTGCTCGACAATGCGAACCGATTCCTTGACTTCGTCCATCCTAACTTTATAACGATCCCAGCAATCACCGATTGCCCCCATTTCACCTTTTCCCACAGGTATCTCGAAATCAATTTCCGGGTAGACAGAATAACCATCTATGCGTCTCAAATCCCATTTTATTCCCGAAGCACGCAGCATAGGTCCCGATACACCATAATTTATGGCTACATCAGCAGGAAGTACACCTATTTTAGCCGTACGGGAAATAAATATTTGGTTCTGTGTCAATATCTCATCCAGTTCGACCAATTTAGGTTTGAAATACGTGATAAATTCTGTACAGCGCTCTTCAAAGCCAACGGGCAAATCATAAAATAACCCGCCTACCCAGATATAGTTGTACAGCATCCTGGAACCTGAGGCCCATTCCAACATATTCATGATATGTTCACGATCCCTAAAACACCACAAAAATGGCGTTGTGGCACCGATATCAATACCATATGTACCAATAGCAATCAGGTGGGATGCTATTCGGTTGAGTTCACAGACCAAAACCCGAATGTACTCTATTCTTTTAGGTATTTTGCTGTCAAGGCCAAGCATACGTTCAACTCCCATAACGAAAGCATGGCTATTATTCATCGAAGCTAAATAGTCCAAGCGATCGGTAAAAGGAATTGTCTTTGCATAATTCAACGATTCAGCATGCTTATCGAAACAACGATGCAGATAACCCAAATGTGGAACAACCTCTTTCACGATCTCTCCGTCTGTAATCAGTTGTAACCGAAGCACACCATGTGTCGAAGGGTGCTGAGGTCCCATATTCAACACCATTTCCTGACTTGAGATCTCTGTAAGGTGTTTTTCATAGCGCAGTAATGCCTCTTTATATTTTGGATTCGCCATTTCTATCAATTAATATGAATGCCATGATATTTCTCCGCTTCCTCATAATCCTTCCGTAAAGGATAGCCCTCCCAATCGTCAGGCAGCAAAATCCTTCTAAGGTCCGGATGTCCCTCAAAATAAATCCCCATCAGGTCAAATGCTTCGCGCTCATGCCAGTCTGCCGTGCGCCACACCGAAGTAAGCGAAGGAATCTCCGGTAGTTCATCCAGCGAACGATGACCAGACAACTCAACTTTTAAGACCAAACTGTGTTGATACGGCAAGGAATTTAAATGGTAGACAATGGTAAAATGCGTTTGATAATCCACTGCAGTAAGGTTGCTTAAAAAATCAAAATATAGGCCTTCGGTATCCCGGAGGAATAAACAAACAGCTACAATATCTGCTTTATCTATAAATAGTGCAGGCTGCAGCCCATTGCGATCTTCTTTAAGAATAAGTTGAGTTCCAAATTTGGAAACAAGCATCGATTTAATTTCGTCAAATGTCATATTTATGGAGCTATACGCGTAATCTTCCAGGAATCCGACACCTTTTTATAGACTATGCGATCATGTAGCCGGCTTGCACGCCCCTGCCAAAACTCAAAATAAATCGGTTTCAACAGATAGCCACCCCAATGTGACGGTCTCGGTACAGAATCGCTTCCATTGTATTGGTTTTCGAGTGCTTCTACCCTGTTTTCCAAAAAACTACGGTTGGGGATTTCATGGCTCTGCGGGGATGCTAGTGCACCGATACGGCTTGCTTTTGGGCGCGATTGGAAATATTCATCGGAATCGGCCTCACTTACAAAATCAATAACACCTTCAATTCGGACCTGCCTTTGTAATTCAGGCCAAAAAAACAACATGGCAACATGCGGATTCGCTTTCATGTCTTCCCCTTTACGGCTTTCATAATTTGTAAAAAAGACCAGTCCTTCAGCTACAATGTCCTTCAATAAAACAACTCGCGAGGAAGGTAATTGATCGGATGACACCGTTGAAAGCACCATGGCATTAGGCTCGATTACCTCGCTGTGAATAGCCTCATCAAACCATTTTTTAAACTGGTGGACTGGATTACGATCCACATCCGATTCAGATAGGCTACCTAATACGTAATCCTGTCTGATTGCTGCAATATCTTTATGTTGAATGGACATAGAAACCTGTTTTTATATCCCACAAACTTACTAAAATCATTGCTTTTTCTCTATAAAGTTAGTAGAAATTGACAAAATCTCAATTTTGGCACAAATCTCGCATAGATTAAATAAAAAAGATTAAATTCAATAAATAATTAAAATTCGCGCTATATGTTTACCGAACTAAACCCACAAAAAGGAAGTCTATTGATTTCCGAGCCATTTATGCTAGACCCTAGATTCCTCAGATCCGTGATATTGTTATGTGAATACAATACAGAGGGTTCCCTCGGATTTGTCCTAAATAATCAAACCAATGTTCGCATAGGCCAATTATTGGAAGCTATACCGAATTGCAATTTCCCCATCTACGTCGGTGGTCCTGTGGCTCAGGAAAGTCTTTTTTTTGTACATAGCCGTTTTGATTTACTGCTAAGTGGCGAGGAAGTGGCTCCTGGAATCTATTTTGGAGGCGATGAAGAAAAGCTTATTGAAGCCATACAAACCGATAGCATAAAACCTGACGAATTAAAATTCTTTATCGGATATTCTGGATGGTCTGCTGGTCAGTTGGACGGCGAAATCAAAGAAAATAGCTGGGCTGTACAAAACAAATACCACCATCAGCTCATTTTTGAAGGTAATGGCGAATTGCTATGGAAGGATGCCATCATTGGATTAGGTCCCAAATATGCACATGTCGCCAACTTCCCACAGAGCCCAGGCCTAAATTAGCGAAAGGGACTTACGCTATATGACAGTTTGCTTTACGAGTCCGTAAATCACCGAATGAGCCTATGACAAAATAGGCGATTTTCTGCCATCATGTCCTGTAGGGACGATTTGGAACACTGATTGTATGTTTTAAACAAATCATAAAATTAAAATAGCGACATACAAATTATGAATCCAGAAAAAGGTAGTATTTCAATTCACACGGAGAATATATTTCCCGTAATCAAAAAGTTCTTATACTCTGATAATGAAATTTTCTTGCGTGAACTGGTATCTAATGCCGTTGATGCTTCTCAAAAAATCAAACGTCTGGCTTCTTTGGGTCAATACCAAGGGGAAACAGGAGAATTGATTGTAGACGTAAAATTTGATGAAGCGGCCAAGACCATCACTATTTCCGATAATGGTATTGGTATGACAGCCGATGAAATAAAAAAATACATCAACCAGATCGCTTTCTCAGGAGCAACAGAGTTCATGGAAAAATTCAAGGAGGCAAATGACGCAAATGAAATCATTGGTCGCTTTGGTTTAGGCTTCTATTCCGCATTTATGGTAGCCGATACCGTAGAAATCCAATCTTTATCCTATCAAGATGGCGCAGAACCTGCTCATTGGACTTGCGATGGTAGTACATCTTACGAAATTTCTACGGGCTCAAGAACCACACGTGGTACCGACGTCATCTTACATATTAATGAAGAATCAACAGAATTTTTAAGCCAGGCACGACTACAGGACATTTTAGATAAGTATGCTAAATTTCTTCCTGTTTCAATCCGTTTTGGCACCAAAACAAATTCTGAACAGGACGGTGAAGACGAAGAAGGAAAACCAAAATACAAATCTGTAGAGGTAGATAATATCATCAATAATACCAATCCAGCCTGGACAAAATCACCGTCTGAATTAAAAGACGAAGATTATCTAGCCTTCTACCGCGAACTCTATCCATATTCAATGGATGAACCTTTGTTTTGGATACACCTCAATGTTGATTACCCATTCAACCTGACAGGTATCCTCTACTTCCCTAAAGTTAAAAATGAACTGGAAATCCAGCGTAATAAAATCAAACTCTATTCTCGACAAGTGTTTATCACCGACGAGGTGAAAGATATTGTTCCTGAATTCTTGATGTTACTTCATGGGGTAATTGATTCACCGGACATTCCATTAAACGTATCCCGTTCATTTTTACAGGCAGACAGTAACGTAAAAAAAATCAACAGTTATATCACCAAAAAGGTGGCTGACAAATTGAACGAAATATTTAAGACCGACCGTAAGGGATTTGAAGAGAAATGGACGGATATCGGTTTATTTATCAAATACGGTATGCTTAGCGATGAGAAATTTGCTGAAAAAGCAAATGACTTCTGTCTAGTAAAAAACACAGGTAACCAAAGCTTCACCATTAAAGAGTATTACGAAAAGGTCAAAGATATCCAGGTAGATAAAGATGGTAACATTGTCTACTTATATACACATGACGCCGCTCAACAAGATGGCTTTATCCAAACGGCATTAAACAAAGGTTATGATGTTTTGATGCTTGATGGGCCATTGGATACACACTTTGCTGCTTATTTGGAGCAAAAGGGCGGTGAAAAGGTTCAATTGAAACGTGTGGATGCTGACGTTATCGATAAATTGATCCAAAAAGACGAAAAGGTCGAACTTGCCCTTTCGGAAGAAGAATCCAAAAAAGCGCTGGAGGTTTTCGAAAAAGCAATTTCGCGCCAAGATATGAAAGTTGAAGTTGACGCATTAAATGAAGGTGACCTGCCTGTATCGGTAACAATTGATGAATTTATGCGTCGAATGAAAGATATGGCCAAGACAGGTGGTGGCATGAATTTTTATGGTTCATTGCCCGATAATTATAAGGTAACAGTCAATGGGAACCATCCGCTGATCAAAAGAATTTTATCGTCATCAGACGAAGAAGGTTCAAAACTGGCAAAACAAGCTTTTGATTTAGCACTCTTATCCAGAGGTCTATTGTCTGGAGCAGATCTGACATCTTTTGTGAAGAGAAGTGTAGAAATGATTTAAGGGTATTCCTTCTAATAAAAAAGGCGGTCTCTTTAATAGTAACCGCCTTTTTTATTAAAAATTGGACACAAATGACAAATTTGGAGCAGCCAAATGCATGGCATTATCGAAATGCAGCCCTTTAGATGTTTTTTATTAAAATTTAATAAACTAATCTTCACCCAGTTGACTTTAAACGCTGTTTTTTTTCAGTCAAATATTTGGAGGGAATAGGGTTTAATCGTACTTTTGTATCATCAAAATCACGGTAGGTATAGCTCAGTTGGTTAGAGCACTAGATTGTGGTTCTAGGGGTCGTCGGTTCGAGCCCGATTACTTACCCAAAAAGGCAGATCAAATGATCTGCCTTTTTTAATTTGATAAGTTCTCAGCCAACTAAACAAATGCGGATCAAGCAGACTTCTTGGGGGAATATTAAAAATTTCCTAGTTTAGCATCTTTAATACAGATATCCCTTGCAAGACGCCGAACGTAAATTACTATCGCTATTGATGCCCGAAGGGCTTTTAGAATA